>Ga0307440_1000078_pt1 | contig 39272 bp, 32 predicted proteins | sample SalMarWE160410MG_FD_202150 | JGI IMG/M metagenome (GOLD analysis project Ga0307440, IMG submission 202150) | Salt marsh sediment microbial communities from the Plum Island Ecosystem LTER, Massachusetts, United States - WE1604-10 | ecosystem: Environmental > Aquatic > Marine > Intertidal zone >...
AATCTAAGGGGAGACGGCCAACATCAAAGACGGCAGCAACATCATGGCCGAGATGGCAGTTCATTGTTTTTCCGGGAAGCATATCCCTTCAATACGTAACTAACCGCCGGTGATGTACTTCTCCAGTTCTCGAATGGCAAATTTCTGATCGGAGATGAGCTGTTTAACGACATCGCCGAGCGTGACGATGCCGACCAACCGGTTATTTTGCAAAACAGGTAAATGACGGATGCGCTTGGCTGTCATCAGCGCCATACTCTCCTCGAGGGTCGCATCGGTGTCGATATAAACGACTTCCCGTGTCATCAGTTCGCTCACGGATGTGTTTCTTGAAGACTTATCTTTCAGGATGACTTTGCGGGCGTAATCGCGTTCGGAAAAAATACCGACAACTTTTTCATTTTCCATAACAAGCAACGCCCCGACATTTTTCTCAGCCATTATTTGTAATGCACGGTAAGCTGTTTCCTGCGGTGCAATAGACCAGACATCGCCTCCTTTAACGTGTAAGAGTTGTTCAACAGTTCGCATGATGCTGCTTCTCCTTTCTCTGTACGAAGCTGTCAATAATCAGTATAAAACCCGGAGAAGCGGCAGAATTTTCAACTCAAAATTCTGCCGCTGTTTCGATTTTGTTTGTTCAGCTATCCGATGGGAGAAGGCTTGCAGAGGTGTTTTTCTTCCATGGCCACCCGGCCGCATCCTTCGCATACATATTGCATGGCAGCCAATTTATCCTTACACATGTGTTTGGGATCAATCTTGGGAGCGCCGCAAAAGCTGCAATTTTCCGTATCGCCGCAAGGATTGCACAAATGACCGGGCGCATCCGCCACCGCGCCACAATTTTTACAGGTATAAGCCATAATAACGTCCCTCCTTTTCTTTAAATGCAAATAACATGGGACATCGTTTATATGTCCAATGAACCGGCATTTTGTTTGAGATCTTCTCGGATCTAACTTTTTCTTTGTCGATATTTTCCGAATAAAACATCATACTTTATGAGTAACACCGAAAAACCCATTGTCAAGCAACGACCGGGCATTAAAAGAACCCAAGTGATGATCAACCCGAATTTGCTCCCCTTTTCAATATAAAGTGTCCAGGCATTTCATGGCAAAAGTCTGTATATCGTCGAATCGATTTTCGATAACTTTGGTTACCCAGGCCGGATCAGCCAAAAGTGCACGGCCCACTGCCACGAGATCGAATTCGTCTCGGGATAGTCGATCCAATAAATCGTGGACGGTCTTTTCTGAACCTTTGGCGGTTTCTCCTTTGATCCGCATGCTGACAAAATCCGTATCAAGCCCGACGCTGCCCACGGTGATTACCGGTTTCCCGCTGATTTTTTTGGTCCACCCGGCCAAATTCAAGTTTGATCCAGGGAATTCAGATTGGTAAAAACGTCGTGTGCTGCAGTGAAAGATATCCACCCCGGCTTCGGATAAAGGCGTTAAAAAGGTTTCCAGTTCCTTGGGAGTTTTGGCCAACTTGGTATCATAATCTCCCAGTTTCCACTGGGAGATTCGCAGGCAGATGGGATAATTTACACCTGCTTTTTCCCTTATCGCCTGAATTAATTCACGGGCAAAAGCAGTCCGTTCACCAATGGTGTCCCCGCCATAGCGATCCGGCCGCTTGTTGGTTCGATTCCAGAAGAACTGATCCACCAGGTATCCGTGGGCGCCATGAATTTCGATGCCGTCGAACCCGATGTCTTTTGCATGGCCCGCCGCCTTTGCAAATGCCAGGATGATCTCGTCGATATCGCTGATGGACATTTCCCTGGGCGGCTCGCCGTCTTCGATGCCAGGATGCAGCAGTGCTGAAGGACCATAGCCCGGTAGAGACGGATCCGGCGTCATACCCCTTTGCCGAAAACTTCCGGCATGCCAGAGTTGTGGGAAAATCTTGCCTCCGGCACGGTGAACGCTTTCCACCACATTTTTCCATCCCTTAAGCGCCTTTTTCCCGTAAAAATTCGGAACATCAGGATAGGCATGGCCGCTGGCATCCACCACCGTTCCTTCCGTAATGATCAGCCCCACATGGTTTTCCGCCCGTCTTGTATAGTATTTCGCCACTTCGGGACCGGGAATGTTGTTGGGAGATCTGTTTCGGGTCATGGGCGCCATCACCACCCGGCCGGGCAGAGACAGCGTCTTAATTGAAAACGGCTTGATCAGATCTTTAACATCCATGTTGACATCCCCTAAGCATTTGGTTTTTATATATTCAGGGCTTAAGATGATGCTTTATTGCTCGGACAGGATCTTTCGAAGCACATACTGCAAAATACCACCGTTCAGAAAGTAATCGACTTCCACTTCCGTATCGAGACGGGCAATGACGTCAAAATGAACTTCCTGGTTGTCTTCTTTGACTGCTTTGACGGATAGGGTCTTCCTGGGATGCATATCTTCGATTCCGCTGATGGAAAAAGTCTCTGAACCGGCCAGGCCAAGCATGTTAACGGTTTCACCGTTCTTAAATACAAGGGGCAACACGCCCATCCCGACCAAATTGCTCCGGTGTATCCTTTCAAAGGACGATGCGATCACTGCTTTTACGCCCAGAAGCGCCGTCCCTTTGGCGGCCCAGTCTCTTGAAGAGCCTGTTCCGTATTCCCTGCCGCCCAAAACAACGAGAGGTCTGGATTCGAAAATGTATTTCATGGCCGCATCGTAAACAAACATCTCCGATCTGTCCGGAAATTTTATCGTAAAACTTCCCTCCTTGGGCGATACCAGTTTATTTTTAATCCGGATGTTTCCGAACGTCCCTCGCATCATGACTTCATGGTTTCCTCTTCGGGAACCGTATGAATTAAATGCATCCGGCGAAATATTTTCATCGATAAGATACTTTCCGGCCGGATAGCCGGCAGGTATCGCGCCGGCCGGGGAAATGTGGTCCGTCGTCACCGAATCGCCGAGGATAAGAAGTGCGCAAGCATCCGCTACATCCGATGTTTTGACAAGTTCCGGACCGAAGTTCTCAAAAAAAGGCGGTTTTTTAATATAAGTAGATTTTGGGTCCCAATGGAAAGTCTTGCTTTCCGGAACATTCAACGAATTCCAGAATCGATCCCCATCAAAAATTTTGTCGTATTCTTCACTGAAAAAATCACTTTTTACATGCAGTTTCACCAGGTTTCTGATCTCATCGTCTCCGGGCCAGATATCCGTCAAAAACACCGGTGCACCTTTCGGATCATGTCCAAGGGGCTCTTCGGTCAAATCGATATCGATCCGTCCCGCAATAGCAAAAGCCACTACCAGCATGGGAGATGCTAAAAAATTGGCCTTAATGCTCTGATGGATCCTGGCCTCGAAATTTCGATTTCCCGACAAAACAGACGCAACGGTGAGATCGTTTTCGGCTATGGCTTTCTCGATTTCAGGATGCAGCGGGCCGCTGTTTCCGATACAGGTCGTACATCCAAAGGCCGCCAGATGAAATCCAAGTTCTTCGAGATAGGGCATTAAGCCGGCATCATTAAGATATCGAATCACCACTTTTGATCCTGGCGCAAGAGACGTTTTCACAAAAGCAGGCACTTTCAACCCTTTATCGACGGCATTTTTCGCCAGCAGTCCTGCGCCGATCAAAACAAATGGGTTTGAGGTATTCGTGCACGAAGTGATGGCGGCAACGACGATACTCCCGTTTTCGATAGAAGTCGCTTCCCCGTCAAGATTCACCGAACACGCTTTCGTGTCAGCGGATCTCAAATCTGCAAATTTTTCTTTTAAACGCGGAAGCTCGATTCTATCCTGCGGTCTTGCCGGACCGGCAACACAAGGCGTAATCGAAGAAAGGTCCAGCTCAAGAATTTGTGTATATTCCGGGACCTCATCCCCGGTATTAAAAAGCCCCAGTGTCCGTGTGAAGATTTCCACCAGATTGGCTCGACGCCCCCGATGGGTCAGCTCCATATATTCAATGGTCTTTTCATCCACCGGGAAAAACCCGATGGTGGCGCCGTATTCCGGCGTCATGTTGGAAATGGTGGCCCTGTCGGGAACCGTCAAATTCTTGATGCCCGGGCCGAAGTATTCCACAAACTTTTCCACCACATGATGCTGTCTGAGAAGTTCGGTAATCACCAGCACCAAATCGGTGGCTGTAACGCCTTTTTTCAGCTCACCCGTCAGACGGACGCCCACCACCTGGGGAATCGACATGTAATACGGCTGCCCCAGCATTACGGCTTCCGCTTCGATGCCGCCGACCCCCCATCCCACCACGCCGATACCGTCGATCATGGTGGTATGCGAGTCCGTGCCGACCAAGGTATCCGGGTAGGCCGATTGAACGCCGTTTGAATCCCGGGTCATCACGACCTTTCCGATATGCTCAAGATTCACCTGGTGGCATATACCGGAATTCGGCGGGACGACCCTGAAATTGTCGAAGCTTTTTTGAGCCCATTTCAAGAGGGCATATCTTTCCCTGTTTCTTTCGTATTCTTTGGCGACATTTTTTTCCAGGCAATCTTTTGTTCCGTAATAATCCACCTGAACGGAGTGATCGACAATCAAATCTACCGGAACCAACGGATTGATCTTCATGGGATCTTTGCCAAGGTCTTTGACCGCATCCCGCATGGCGGCAAGATCCACCACGGCTGGAACCCCGGTGAAATCTTGCATCAGCACCCGGGCCGGATGAAACGGTATCTCAACAGGTTGATCATACTGCTTTTGCCAGCGAGCGATGTTTATCACATCTTTTTCTTTTACTGTTCGCCCGTCCAGTTTTCTCAACAGGTTTTCAACCAGTATTTTAACGGAAAACGGAAGTCTTTGGATATCGGCGATCCCTTTTTTCTCCAAGAGCGTGATATCCGAAACATCGTAAACCTTGCCATCAACGTCTATCTGTGTGATAAATTCTTTTGGATCCATGATTTAATTTTTCTCCCACTTTCCTCTATCGAGCAAGAATCCTTGATTATAGGTAATAGGAATGTTTTATTATTCAGAATAATTGCGTTTAATAGTGGTTTCCTTTACCCTCTTTACTCTTTCCTCTTTTCTCTTTTCTCTTTCCTTGAATGCATTGGCCATCTATTTCTGGCCAGTTCCAACAAACCTAATTTTCACTATAAAAATGAATCAATTTTATTCCTGAACCTCAGGACTCAATCGTCCCTCCTCACGTAAATCCCGAGCCTGCGGTGCAGGTGTAACAATGATCGGCCGTTGCAATATGGCTGCCGGGTTTCGGGGGACCCGGCATTTCAGAGACATGAATTTTGCGCCGATCCATAAAAATTCCCCTGGCAAGATTAAAGTCGCAATCGTAAAGATAACCATCCCAGGAGACGGAAACCAGTGATCGGCACATCAGCCCGTCCACCGCACAAGAATTGAAGCTCGAATAAAGCTTTTTCATATACCCTTCAAGATTGCCGGTTTCGACCAGCCATTGACGGTACCGGCCGAGAGGCACATTGGCAAAGCTATACAGATTGTTGAATACAATACCCCACTTTCTTCTTAATACCTGGCGGAATCTCTTTTCCGTTTCTGCCTGAGAAGGTGGAAGAAACGCGCCGGTGGGATTGGATACCAGGTTCAGCTCAAGTCCGGAACCTTCCTGTCCGTATCCAATGGCGTTCAGTTTTATAAGCGCATCGATGCTGGTTTGAAATATGCCGGAACCCCTTTGAGAATCCGCCTGGAGGGCATTCAAAGAAGGTAAAGACCCCACGACAACCACTTTTTCTGCTTTAAGAAGCTCGATAAGGTGCTCTTTTGTGCCATCATTCAGTGCGGAGAGATTAGAACGGATCATGATGCGTTTGCCAAAGGAGACAATGCCCTGGATCAGCGTGATGGTATGAGGATTCAATTCAGGGGCGCCGCCGGTGATGTCAATGGTGTCGAATCCGCTTCTTCTCGCATAGGATATGACCTCGTCGACAACGGTATCATCCATGTTCTCTGTTCGATGGGGTCCTGCAGTTAGATGACAGTGCCTGCAAGTTTGGTTGCACAAAAATCCGACATTAACCTGTAAGACACACGTTTCAATCCGCTTTAAATCAATGCCGTGATAAGCCAGCGTCAGACCGAAAGGCGTGATATCGTCGCCTTCTCTTTCAGGTATCGTCTGACTTTCACCGGTCGATGTGTTTGGCAATTTTTCCTTCAGCACGATCCCAACCCCACAACATCCTTTCACATGGATATCTTTTCGCCAATGTTTCGCATTTGTACCCCGTGTACCAGAGAAGCACCGCCGCGTATGGCCGCTGCCACATGGATTGCCTCGGTCATCTCCGCCATGTTAGACCCTTTTTCAAGGCATGTCTGTGTATAGGCATCGATGCAATACGGGCATTGGACGGCATGTGCCACTGCAAGGGCAATGAGAGATTTTTCTCTTTCCGTAAGTTCGCCTTCCGCAAATACAGCGCCGTAATATTCGAAAAACTTCTTCGCCAGTTCCGGTGAGTCTTTCCCGATTTCTTCGAATTTAAGTAAATCTTCGGGTTTGTAGTATGTCTCCATGTCTGCTGGTTCCTTTCTTTTTATTCTTCCCCCGCTTCAAATCCGCAGGCCCGGCCTTTGAGATTGAAAAAGAACTTGAGTCCTTTTTTTATCTTTTTCGAAAAAATCTTGGGCGCAAAAAATGTTCCGGCGATTTTTTTGTTGATCTCACTGATGGTCGGATACGGATGAACCGCCGCCGCCAGAGTGGACAGTTTTACCTTTCCGTTTAGCACCGCCACCCATTCACTGATCAGGTCTCCGGCATGGGGGCCGACAATCTGAATCCCTATGGGTTTTTCTTTTTCATCCAGCAGCATTTTGATTTTTCCGATTTTTTCCCCCTCGGCAAGACTCCGGTCATTGTTTTTAAATTCTTCAACGATGATCGAATACTCGATTCCTTTAGATTTGGCCGTCTTTTCGTTCATGCCGATACTCGCCAGTTCAGGATCAGTGTAAGTACACCAGGGCAGATACGTGTAATCCGTATTCCTCGGAAACCGAAAAACAGCGTTGCTGACCACAATGCCGCCCTCATACCCGGCCGCATGGGTGAAAAGATATCCGCCGTTGACATCGCCTGCTGCGTAGATATGCTTGTGGTTGGTTCTCAACCGTTTATCGACATTTATTCCAAATCGGTTGACCTTGACGCCGATATCATCGAGACCCATTTGATTGATGTTGGGTGCCCTTCCCGCCGCAACCATAATGGTTTCGGCTTTCAGGGTGACGGATGTACCGTCTTTGTCTGTGATGACCACCTCTTTCTCTCTGCCGAGATCCCTGGCGGCCTCGATGGAAGCATTTAAATAAAACTCGACGCCTTCGGATTCCATGACTTTTTTGACCGTATCAGCCATGTCTTTATCTTCTTTTCCCAGAACCTGATCTCCCCGGTCCACAATATACACTTTGGTTCCAAGCCGGTTGAATGCCTGTCCCATCTCACTTCCAATGGGCCCCCCGCCCATGATGACCATGGACCTGGGCAGACGGTCCAGATAAAATATTTCTTTGTTCGTGATATAACCGGTCTTATCCAGTCCCTTTACGGGTGGAATAAACGGCGAAGAACCGGTGGCAATCACCCAGGTTTTTGCTGAAACGGTTTTCCCGTTCAATTGAACGGAATGTTCATCCGTAAAAACAGGCATGCCGAATTCTACTTTTGCCCCCAAACGGCAGAACCGTTCCGCTGAATCGTGTTTCTGGATGACTTCGATAACTGATTTTATTCTGTGGGACACGTTTTTAAAATCGATTGGCGGCGCCTGGACGGCGGGCAATCCGTATCTTTCGGCATGTTTCATCATGTGATATACATGGGCGGTCTTGATAAGCGTCTTGCTGGGAACACAGCCAAAATGAAGACAGTCGCCGCCGAGTTCTTTTTCCTTTTCAACGAGAAGGGTTTTTGCGCCGAGCTGGGCTGCACCGGATGTGACGGTCAAACCGGCCGCGCCGCCGCCGATTACCCCAATGTCATAATCATAATCGGCCATGGTCACTCCTTAAATTTAAAATAACGCTTATTTTCTTATCAGGATGCATAAATCGAGCATTTTCGCACCGCCATGGCCGCCTCATGAAGTGCTTCGGAAAAGGTCGGATGGCCGTGAACGGTTCGGGCGATATCCTCTGAACTCGCTCCGAATTCCATTGCCAGCACACATTCTGCTATCATATCGGACGCCCGGGGACCGATGATATGAACCCCCAGGATTCGATCGGTTTTGCCATGGGCGATCAATTTGACAAAGCCATCCTTTTCTCCCATGCAGCGGGCGCGGCCAGCCCCTGAGAACGGGTATGTCCCCACACAAAAAGGTATATGTCTCTGTTTGACCTGTTCTTCGGTCATTCCCACACAGGCCACTTCCGGCCAGGTATAGATCACCGCCGGAATGGCATCATAATTCACTTCTCCGGGAAGCCCTGCAATACATTCCACCGCAGCAATGCCCTCGGCCGAAGCTTTGTGGGCCAGCATGGGGCCCGGTATGAGGTCGCCGATGGCATAAATACTCGGAACATTGGTGCGGAAAGATTCATCCACCGGAATATGACCGGTTTCGGAATCCATATGGATACCGGCGTCTTCCAGGCCCAGATTCTGTGTCAGGGGACGCCTTCCCACGGCAACCAGCAATCGATCGCAGGAAAGGGTCTCTTTTTTATTTTTATTTTCCAGGGTTACCCGAACCGTGTTTTTTTGAACCTTTGCGCCGGACACACGGGTGTTGAGCCGAATGTCAAGTCCTTGTTTTTTAAGAATTCGCTCCAGGGCGCGGCCCACTTGTCCGTCCAGCGTAAGGGCAATGTGAGGCAGCATTTCAATCACGCTCACCTTTGCGCCAAGACGCGCCCACACGGATCCGAGCTCAAGACCGATATATCCGCCGCCCACGACACCCAGATGCTTGGGAACCGTGTTGAACGCCAAAGCCTCCGTGGACGTGACGATCCGTTTTCCGTCAAATTCCATACCCTTAACCTGTACCGGCGCGCTTCCGGTGGCCAGAATAATCGATTTGGCGCCAATGGTTTGCATGTTTTTTTTGCCGGAAGAAGCGCCGGGCAGCTGAATCTCAACGCGATCTTCTCCGGCAAGACGTGCCGTGCCTTGAATGATCGTAATGTTATTTCCTTCCAACAGTTTCCGAACATTGCCGGTCAGCTCTTGGACAACCTTTTCTTTTCGGGCCATCATAACAGCCAGGTCAAGGCTCGTCTTTCCGGTTTTTATGCCGTGTTCGGCCAAACGATCTTTTGCCAGATGATAGTATTCACTGGAATCGAGCAGGGCTTTGCTTGGAATACAGCCCACATTCAGGCAAACGCCGCCCAGACGGTCATCCTTTTCAATGCAGGCGGTTTTCAGTCCCAGTTGTGCCGCCCGAACCGCCGCCACATAACCGCCCGGACCGCTGCCGATAATAATGAGGTCGAATTTCTCTTTTTGTGCCATGGTTATATCTCCATCATGATCCTTTCGGGATTTTCGATACACTCCTTGATCCGCACCAAAGATTTGACCGCTTCTCTGCCGTCCACGATGCGATGATCATAGCTCAGTGCCACATACATCATGGGCCGGATGGTTATTTCGTCATCTAAGACCACGGGTCGTTTTTCGATTTTGTGCATCCCCAAGATGCCGCTTTGGGGGGTATTTAAAATGGGCGTGCTCATCAGAGATCCGAATACACCGCCGTTGGTGATGGTAAACGTACCGCCTTCGAGATCCGCCAACTCCAGACGATTGTTTTTGATTTTATCTACAAAATCGACAATGGCCTGTTCCAATTGGGCAAAGCTCAGCCTGTCGGCGTTTCGGATCACCGGCACCACCAGACCTTTTCCGGTGCCGACGGCGATGCCGATGTGGAAATAATTATGATAAACGATATCTTCTCCCTCAATGAAAGCATTGACTTCCGGGAATTCTTTGAGCGCTTCGATGGTGGCCTTGATAAAAAAGGACATAAATCCTAACGAGATACCATGCTTTTCTTTGAAGGCTTCCTTGAACTGGGTTCGGAGGGCCATGGTGCGTGTCATATCGATTTCATTAAAGGTCGTGAGCATGGCGGTATTCTGCCTGGCTTCCAGAAGGCGGGATGCAATCCGCCGCCGAATGGGAGTCATGGGTTTTCGAACAACATCTTCGGCAACTGAGGGAGCGGCTTTCGCCGGCACTGCAGATTTTGAATCAGCAACCTTCTCCGCACCCGCATCAGGCGGCTGTTCCTTTAGCGAATCCGGCGACTGATGTTCCAGATAAAGGCGCACATCACTCTTGGTAATCCTGTTTCCCGGACCGGTGCCCGTGATACCGGAAATATCGATGTTTTTTTCGGAGACAAGCCGTCTAACCGATGGGGAAAGAATGCTTTGAACCTCGGCCGGTGCCTCGTCAACCGGTGTGCCCTCGTCCGCCTTTTCGGGTGCAGCCCCCGATGGGGCCGGCTCCTCCGGCCATTCCCGAACTTCCGGAGGACCTATCTTTTCTTCTTCCCGGGGCGCCGGTTTTTGAACAGCTTCGGACACTTTTTCTTCCCTCAGCGCAGGCTCCGGCGCAGTCTCGGATACTTCTTTGACGTCGATGCTTCCCACAACAGCACCGATGGAAACCGTCCGGCCTTCTTCAGTCAGGATCTTTAAAATCCCGGATGCTTCAGCCACGATCTCCAAAGTCACCTTGTCGGTTTCGATCACAAAAAGCGGGTCATCCTTTTGAACCGCATCGCCGTCTTTTTTATACCATTCCACCAGAACGGCTTCCTGAACCGATTCTCCCACGCTGGGTATTTTGATCTCGATTTCCATGGAGGCTCCCTTATTCATTGGATTGATAACCCGCCCGCATCACGTGGGCGACCGCCAGGCTTGCGATGGCGGGCAGGTTTATGATTGTTGATTGATGGTTGATGATTGTTAATCGTTTGTATCGGGTTCTTTATTTATCGTTGGATGCTTCGACGCCAAGGGCGTTAATTGTCACGGCGGCCTGTTCTTTTCGATAGATACCGGGATATCCCGTTGCCGTGGTGGCCGCTGCGTCTCGACCGACATATTCCATGGGTTTTCCAACGATATTTTCAAGGCGGAAGCGCAAAAAATGCCATGCACCCATATTTTCCGGTTCTTCCTGGACGCACACAAATCGCCGGGCCTTCTTGTATTTTTGAAGGACGGTTTTGATCTGCTTTTCCGGGAAAGGGTAAAACTGTTCCAGCCGAACAATGGCAAAGTCGTTTTTTTTCAACTCCCGGCGTTTTTGAAGTAATTCATAATATATTTTCCCGCTGCAAAAAAGCACGCAGCGGGCGGATGTCAAGGCATCCGGATCTTCGAGGACTTCCCGAAACTCGCCCGAGGTCAACTCTTTTAGTTCTGAAACCGCCAGGGGGTGTCTCAAAAGGCTTTTCGGCGTCATGATAATCAAGGGTTTTCGATAACTTTCTTTTGCCTGCCGACGGAGTAAATGAAAATATTGAGCCGGCGTGGTGAGATTGCATACCTGGATGTTGTCATTGGCGCATAATTGTAGGAAACGTTCAAGCCGGGCACTTGAGTGTTCGGGACCCAGCCCCTCCCAGCCGTGGGGAAGCAGCAACACCAAACCGCTTAACCGCTGCCATTTGGCTTGTCCGCTGGCAATATACAGATCGATGACCGATTGGGCATTATTGGCAAAGTCACCGAATTGCGCCTCCCAGATCACCAGTCCCTTAGGTTGTGCCGCCGAGTAGCCGTATTCAAAGCCCAGGACGCCGGATTCGGAGAGCAGGCTGTTATATACCAAAAAAGGCGCCTGGGTCATTTTGAGCGCGTTAAGCGGTATATATTCATCACCGGTCTGGGTATCGAAAAGAATACTGTGGCGCTGGCTGAACGTGCCCCGCGCGCTATCCTGACCGCTCAAACGGATGGGATTGCCTTCTGTCAGCAGAGAAGCAAAGGCGAGTACTTCGGCACTGGCCCAATCGATGGCGTCGCCTTCTTCAATGTTGTCCTGACGTTTTTTCATCAGACGGACCAATTTTTCATTCAAAGAAAATCCCTTGGGGACCGTATTCAACTTTCGGGCCAGTGCTGTGAGCCTTTGTTTGGAAACACCTGTTTTAACCGGGTCGTGGGTATAATTGCCGTTGAAATTTTTCCAGTTTTCGTAAAACCGGTATTGAGGGAATATGCAGGTGCCGGATTTAACCGCCTCAAAAGCTTCTTCCAAATTACGATTGATATTCTGTTCCAGAGTCTCCGTATCCTCTTTTCGGATGACGCCTTTTTCAAGCAGCTTCTGCGAATAAACCACATTCAAGGGCGGACGTTTTCGAATCCGATCATACATTTGAGGCTGGGTGAAATAGGGTTCATCGCCCTCGTTGTGGCCATATCTGCGAAAGCAGACGACATCGACCACAACATCTTTGTTAAAGGTTTCCCGGTAATCGAGGGCCATCCGAATCGCGTGCACAGCGGATTCCGGATCTTCTCCGTGAACATGAAAGATCGGGATCATCAACATTTTGGCCACGTCCGTGGCATAACGGGTGGAGCGGGCATGTTCCGGCAGCGTGGTATAACCGATCTGGTTGTTGATCACGACATGAACCGTCCCGCCGGTTTTATACCCGGAAAGCTGCGACATGTTCAGGGTCTCCGTTACCACCCCTTGCCCGGAGAAAGCGGCATCGCCGTGAATCAAAAGGGGCAGGATCACATTCCTTTTATCATCCTTTAGAATGTCCTGACGGCCTTTCACAAATCCTTCAACCACCGGATTGACGGATTCCAGATGACTGGGATTGTTGACCAGGAATATACGAAGGGGCACCCCCACGCGAGTTTCTACATCCGCCAGATACCCGTCATGGTACTTGACGTCTCCGGCGCCGAATATTTCATCCGGATCGTGACAGCTTTCAAATTCGCTGAAAATCTCCTCATAAGACTTGTTGAGTATATTCGTTTGTACATTCAACCGTCCCCGGTGGGCCATTCCTAAAATAATTTCACGGCAATTCAGGGAGGCGGCCCTGTCCGCGAGGGCATCGAGCATGGGAATGACCACTTCCGCACCTTCCATTGAAAACCGTGTCTGTCCCAAATATTTTTTCTGAAGAAATTGTTCGAAAAGAACGGATTGATAAAGCTTTTCCAAAATTCTGAGCCTGTCGTCGGCTTTAAGATCGGGTGTATTTCGAGCAGGTTCCATCCGATCCTGAAGCCATTTTCGTTCTTCCGGATCCTGCATGTGCATGAATTCCACGCCGATGGAACGGCAGTAAGTGTCTTTGAGCGCCCGGATAATCTCTTTTAATGAAGCACGATCATTGCCCACCAATCCCTTTGCAAAAAACGCCGTATCTAGGTCCTCCGGCGTCAGATCAAATGCGGAAAGCGTCAGCAAGGGATGATCGGTGGGGCATTCCGTCAAAGGATCGAAACAGGCGAGCAAATGTCCGATCTCTCGATACCGTCTGATGAGGGCCTGTACCCGAACCTGTTTAAAAATTCGTTTTTCATCATAAACGAAATCGGCCTTGCGATCCATACCGGCGGCCATTTCAAAGCCTTCAAAGAAAAAGCGCCAGTCCCGAGGCACCGAATCGGCATCGGCTTTCCATTGTTTATATCGCGATTCAATATAGTCTTTGCTCAGCGTTTCAGAAAGATTCATGAAGATGTTCCTTAAACCATTTCACCACCAGTTCAACGGTCTGAGAGCGATGTTTGTCGTTGCTGAACATGTGATCGGCACCGGAAATTACGGCCAAATCCAAGTGTTCAGGATTCAATGTTTTAGCCAGATAGGCTTCTTTGACCGGTATGATTTCGTCGGCATCTCCGTGGATAACCTTCAGCGGCGTCTTTAATGATTTTACGGTTTCGGGAAGATCATACTGCTTTGCATCGGCAAAAAATTCCGTTGAAAGCTGTAATGACCGGCCCCGGCTGGTAAACGACACTTTTCCTGTGTTTTCAAGTTCCTTTATCTGGTTCCGGCTGAAAAAATGAGCAGCGTTAAGACCGGTCAACCGACCGGCCAGCGTGCACACCGCCATTACCGTTTCGATCCGGGAAGCGGCGAGAACAGCGATAACCGCACCCATACTGTGTCCTGCAAGGCCGAGTCTCCGAACACCCTTTTTCAAAATAACGCCGGCAGCTTCCTTCATTTCAGCAATCTGTTTGGAATAAGTGGACTTTGAGAATTCGCCTTCACTCTGCCCGTTACCGGAAAAATCAAACCGTAAAGCCAAAAAGTTTTCGGCAGCCAACGCATCACATGCCTCACGGATAATACGGGTATGCCGGGTACAGGTAAAGCAATGGCCGAAAACCACACCTGATCCGTCATGCTGTTTGGGCAGATGAAGCGACCCTGCAAGTTTCTCGCCGTGCTGATTATAAAAATGAATCGGCTGTTCCATAGCGGGTCGTTAAATGGACATGCAGACATGCTGTTGCCATTAAAAAAGGACGATCATGATCGATGCCTGCTAATTACGACTAATCTCCTTGTTCGGCCATATGATCATCATATAGACCTTCCAAAAACAGTTTGTGTTTCGCCTCTTCCTGGCAAAGAACCTTTAAAATCCGAATATGCTCAGGATTGTCGGTCTTCTTTTGAAGTGCGTTATACATTTTCAGCGCTTTTTCTTCCCGTTTCATGGCAATGCGAAGGATATCCGTATAATTCATGCCGTCTTCATATTTCATTTCGACCATGTAATCACTTCGTTTCATATCCGGAATCCACTTGAAATCATATTCTTTAACCATCGCTTTGTTGTCTTTGAGATTTTCAAGCAGGCCTTCATGCTTTTTTTCTTCTTTTTCCATCTCGAGCAATGATTCTTTTACGCCTGAAAAGGATGTTTGCCGGGCCAGGTTTGCATAAAATGCCGCAGCTTCTCTTTCTTTTTCGATTGCAAATTCGACCAGTACCTCAAAAGATTCAAACGTCATAATCCCCTCCTGTTGATTTTGATTTTACCTGCGACCTTCAGCGCAGTTCACTATGGGTGCATCCTCAAACTCACGAGCCGATCACATCGAACGTGTTCAGGGGGTGCGCTTCCCTGTTTCATTCCGATGCATGCGTGCCGGCCTGAAAAATATAATTTCGGCGGCGGCACTCATATACTTATATTTGCAGGATGTTTTGAAAGAATCAATCATTTATTTTAGAAGCTATCTCAAAGTTAGGATTTCCGTTCGAGATCAAGACGAGGCCGAGGATCAGCCCGCAGGCATACTCAAGTATGTCGAGGACTTGATACGAGGGCTCAACGCCGATATCGGACGAAAAGACTGTTTTGAGTTAGCTTCTAAATCGCGTCAACTATTCGTTGGCTGCATAAAAACATCTTTTCGGGGATATCACTTTTCCTTGCTTTTTCAAGTCACCAATGATCTTTGAAACTGTTTTGCTCTCTTCACCGATTATTTCGGCCACTTCACCGGGCCTTAGAGGTTTACCCGCCTTTTTCAGGACATTTAACACTTTTTTTTCCATTTTTTCCTCCTTGAAACCACTTCTATAGATTGAGCTCATTCTTGAGCCATGCTTTTATTTCGCCATCAATGGAATATACACCTTTGGCCTCGCCGTTCTTTTGGATATACTGTTTTTTCAGCATCTCGGGGATTTTGATTTCCGCCAGCTCCTTCGCTTCATAGGAATTTCTCTTTATGAGATAGACAACCGGAAAGCCTTTCCAAGTATTGATCACAAAATAATGCGCCGTATCATCCGTGGAACGGATAACATAGTTACCGCCGGCCCAGTTGTTTCCCCATTCGAGATAGAGCCGAACCGCCTCTTCCGGGGTCATATCCCAGTCTATGGCATTGATAAGGTCCGGGTCCCTTTTGATATCGTTTAGTGTCATCATCACATACCTCCGCTAAAAACATTCAGACCTAAAATAAGCGTTTTAAATTTTAAATTCCTCAATTTGGGTCAAAAGTTTTAGTTTTTATTTAGCAATTTATATGCCATGAAAATTTATCGTTTAAACCATGAATACTTTATGTCATGTTTCGAAGAATTATTGTTTGCCGCTTGAACATCATCCTTTACATGTTTTATGATGTCTTGTTGATCAAACAGCGTTTTGTATGATGCGGCAACACCCTTTCGACATTTGACACGATCTTGTTTTTAAAATATAAACCAATTTCCAACGCCGGCCCAATAAAAGGGTTAGGCCCCGCACTACAGCCAAAAAATAATCCCTTTTTTGTATTATGAGACATGTTTGTATCATAAAAATGATGAAACATACAGGATAGTTCATGATCACCAAGTACAGCGCAAAACCGGTAAAAGATGATCTCAAAGCAAAAGATGCAATTAAATTTCTGGCTGTCTGCGGATTGCTTGTATGGTTTATGTTTTCCGGCGTCAACAAGTTGAACTACAATTGGCAATGGTATCGGATTCCCAGGTTTATTTTCACCTTTGTCGACGGTTCATTTGTTTCAGGCCCCCTGATCAAGGGCCTCTGGGTTACTTTAAAAATCACCGCTGCAAGCCTTTTATTTTCGAGTATTTTTGGTCTGGTGACCACACTTTTTCGACTATCGGACTCTTTTGCGGCTCGAACGCTGGCCCGGAGCTACATGGAACTTGTCCGGAACACGCCGTTGCTTGTGCAGATCTTTTTCATTTATTTCGTTATTTCACCGATTTTGGGATTCGGCAGGTTTACTTCCGCTGTGCTGGCGTTGAGCCTCTTTGAAGGCGCCTATGCATCGGAAATCTTTCGGGCCGGAATTCTTTCCATCCATCAAGAACAGTGGGAGGCCGCATACAGTATCGGCCTGAACCGATGGGATACGTATCGTCATGTCATTTTGCCTCAGGCCATCCGGCACATGCTTCCGCCGCTTGTGAGTCAGGCCGTATCGCTGATTAAGGATTCCGCCCTTGTCAGTACCATTGCAATTTATGATCTGACCATGAAGGGAGAGCAGATTATTGCGGATACTTACATGGTTTTTGAACTGTGGTTTACTATCGCAGCCATATATTTAATCATGACGGTGACACTATCTGTCGTCGTCAGCATGCTGGAGAAAGGAGAGGTAAAATGAGTTTTTTATCATGGATGCGAGTATGTTTGCTGGCCGGTATCATCCTGATGACGATGGCATGCGGCAATAATTCCGGCCCGTCCGGACAGACTGAAAAAAACGAAAGTATGATCGAGCAGGTCCAAAAACGCGGTGTCCTCCGGGTAGGCATGTCGACTTTTGTGCCGTGGGCCATGAAGGACAAAACCGGAAAATTTATCGGTTTCGAGATCGACGTGGCAAAACGTCTGGCCAAGGATACCGGGGTCAACGTCGAATTTATTCCAACCAAATGGTCCGGGATCATTCCTGCGCTCATCACCGGAAAATTTGACATCATTATCGGTGGTATGGGGATTATTCCCAGCCGAAATTTAAAGGTCAATTTCAGCATCCCTTACGATTACACGGGGATGTCGATTGTCGCCAATAAAACGCTTGCCGCCGGATTCAACCGGCTCGAAGACTTCAATCGTTCCGATGTGGTCATCGCGGCCAGGCTTGGTTCTACGGCGGTCACCGCCTTAAAAAAATACATGCCCAAAGCCCGGTTGCGTCTGTTCGACGATGAATCCGAGGCGTATCAGGAACTGGTAAATGGAAGGGTCCATGCCGTTGTCGCATCGGCGCCGACCCCGGCGTTTCAGGCCCTGAAATATCCTGCAAAGCTTTTTCTACCACTCGATAAAACCTTTACCCGGGAACCCATTGGATTTGCAGTGAAAAAAGGAGATTTTGACTCCATGAATTACCTGGACAATTGGATTCGCTATGTTGAAGCCGAAGGGTTCCTAAGAGATCGAAAACATTACTGGTTCCGGACCAAAAACTGGGAAAAATTAGTCAAATAAGTCCTCGCATTCTTTTCAAAGAAGGCATTGGAGCAAAGTTCCTATTGAAATCGCCGAAGTATAAAATTACCCGCCTGGACATATTATTGCTTTTAATTATCGCAGGTGTCTGTGCATGGATTGCGTATCGAATAAACGTTGAGGTTCATTACAAGTGGAACTGGAACGTTATGCCGCAGTATCTTTTCAGGTTTGATGCGGCAACGGACCGGTGGGTTCCGGGTCTGATCATGCAGGGCCTTTTCACCACCCTTCAACTCAGTATCTATTCCACTGTCCTCGCCATGATTTTCGGTACCGTGATGGGCCTTTTTCGTACCAGCAGAAGTCCTTTTAAACGGCTTGTCGGATGGAGTTATGTTGAACTGATTCGGAATATACCCATTTTAGTCTGGATATTCATTTTTTATTATTTTATCAGTGATCAATTCGTTTCGATAATCGGACCGGATTATCTGGAAAATGCCGCTCCCGGATTCCTTAAGGAAATATTGTCTGACATATTTATATCGCCCTCGCGTTTTCCGGTGTTTTTGTCCGGTATAGCGGCGCTGGGCATTTATGAAGGCGCTTACATTACTGAAATTATCAGAGCCGGCATCCAGTCCATCGAAAGCGGACAGTGGGAGGCTTCTGCCGCCATCGGGTTTTCACGATATCAGCAGGTTCGACATATTATTCTACCCCAGGCTGCCCAGAGGATACTCCCGCCTTTAGCCGGACAGTTCATTTCAACGATCAAGGATTCATCCATTGTCTCTGTTATCTCTATTCAAGAACTCACATTTCAGGGAATGGAGCTCATGTCCGCAACGTTTTTAACCTTTGAAGTCTGGATTACGGTGATGGCGCTCTATTTCTTTATTTGTCTTGCCTGTTCTCTGATGGTGGAACAGCTTGAAATTAAGCTAAGGGTTTCACATTAGCTCCCTGCATACCATTTCTTAATTAAAGAAATACAGCAATTTCAATAGGAAATATGCAGTCAGTGGGCATTTTGAGTGTTCAGCGTTCGGGGATTCTGAGTTCAGGAAGGGCAAAACCAGAGCGCCGGTGGCCTATAAACCATGAATATTTTATCGTTTTCCTTCCGATCCATTAAGATAAGACGTTAACGCCTTGACGATCATGAGGACTCCATGCTAATGAAACACGATTTTGATCAAATCGAAGCAATCAGAGCTTTTCGTTCGCTTCGCTCACAATTGGAAGGTTGGCCAAATCGTTAAAACCATTTAACGATTCATCGATTTAAAGGAAGTTGTAAAATTCCGAGGCGTTTAATTACTCAGGATTTAAATGTGAATATGACACAGCCTGTCCGTTCATATGCCGGAATTCAAAAATTAAAACTATTTCTGGCGCTTTCCAGAACGCCTCACGGATTATTGGACATGGCGACCCCGGCATTGGGTGCTTTGTTGTGGCTCGGCCGATTCCCCGCTGTTGAGGTCATTTTTCTGGGACTTATCACTACCTTTGCCGGTTATACTGCAGTATATGCACTTAACGATGTCATCGATTACCGTGCGGACAAAGAAAAACTGAAACTTTGCGGCAACACCGGTGTTGAATGCGACCTGGATGCCGCAATGGTGAGACATCCCATGGCCCAGGGATGTCTGAGTTTCACTGAAGGAATACTTTGGACCGCGGTCTGGTCGATCGTGGCCGTCTGGGGCGCTTACCATTTAAACCCGGTGTGCATTTTAATTTTTGCCATGGGCTGTTTGCTTGAAACCGTTTACTGTCTGCTGCTCAAAATCACCCATTTCAGAACCCTGGTCAGCGGCGGCGTGAAAACAGCCGGCGCCATTGCCGGCATATTTGCCGTGGATCCCAAGCCTTCGCCGCTGTTTCTTTTTATGCTTTTTTTATGGTTCTTCTTGTGGGAAATCGGCGGGCAGAACGTACCCAATGACTGGACCGATATTGAGACGGATCGGCGTCTTGATGCCAGAACCATTCCGGTCCAACTGGGCCTCGACTCGGCCAATATCGTTATCATGGGGTCTTTGACTGCTGCGACAATTCTTTGCGTATTCGTGTTTCTCGGTTCGCCCATCCCCTTTGAGCTTCCATTTCTGATTGCCGCAACGTCAACCGGACTTCTCTTTCTGATTCTGCCTGCCGCCCTTCTTTATAAAACCAAAAAATCACCCTATGCTATGGTGCTTTTCAATATGGCCAGCACCTATCCTTTGGCGCTGCTGATCATCGTGGTGGTCGGCATAATTAGTGCCTGAACGGAATATGATCCAACCTCCTGGCAACCCCCAGGATCCCCAATTTTTTAAGTTCAAAGGCGTTGACAAGATTCAGGCCGGCAGCCTCCATTTCAGTTCGAAGATCTCTGCTGGTGAAACGATCGTGTTCAGGATGAAGAAGAATGTGTTTGGTAATGGCATTCTGATACAAGGAAGGATAAAGCTCCTCCATGTAATAAACACCGCCTGGTTTTAAAACCCTGGCGATTTCCAAAAGCGCCCGGCGCCAATCTATAACATGATGCAAAAAGCCGAATCCAAAAAGCGCATCCAGGCAGGCGGCTTTAAATGGCAGCTCGATGGAATCACCGACAAGAAGATTCAAGGAAGAAAGCGGCGCCGCAGACAGATATTTTTTTGCCTTATGCATCATCTCAATGTCCAGGTCCAGGATGTGCAGTTGGGACGGCCTAAAGATACTTTGAATCAATTTTGCACCCGCGCCGCGGCCGCATCCCACTTCCAGAATCGTCTTTCCCGTCTTTAACGGCATCATTTGCCGGAGCCAATTCACCTCTATGTGTTGCTGAAATACCCTTATGGGATTGTTGACCACACATCGTTCCGCCCAGTTCAGTTTCATGATGATTCCTTATATCTCATCCTTTTAAAGCCAAATGGATCATTGCAATCCCATTGGTGAGTTTGCGCTCGGTCACTTCTGAAAATCCTACCTTTTTCAAAACAGCCGTCAATTCATCGGGCAATGCAAAAGTGCGTATGGATTCGGTAAGGTGAAGGTATGCCTTGCTGGATCCGGCAAAAATCTCACCGAGCGCCGGCATCACATGAAACGAATACACATCGTACATCCATCGGAACAACGGCCATGTGGGTTTCGAAAATTCAAGACACATCATTTTCCCGCCGGGTTTCAGCACGCGGCACATCTCTTTGAATCCCTGATCCATGTGGGTAACATTGCGGATTCCGAAACCCACCATGGCGGCATCGAAAGATCCGTCCGGAAAGGAGATACGTTCTGCATCTCCTTGAACGAACCGGATACGGTCTTCCAACGGCAAATGCTTGATCTTCTGCACGCCGGCTTCGATCATGGCCCGGTTGATGTCGTATATGATCACTTGTCCGGATCTGCCGACGCTTTCGGCGGCCAGAATCGCCAGATCGCCGGTGCCGCCGCAGACATCCAGCACACGGTCTCCGGCTTTTAAGCCCATCATCTTGACGGCGCTGCGCTTCCACAGGTGATGGATGCCGAAACTTAACAGCGTGTTCATTAGATCGTATCTTCTGGCAACGCTATTGAAGTGTCGCAGAACCCATTGTGACTTTTCATCTTCGGAAACCTTTTGATAACCGAAAAAAGCTTCTTTTTGTAATTGATCGGCCTTAACGGCTTGTTTCATTTCACCGTATTCATCGAGCCATCTTTTTTGTTTCATCAATATCTCTCTGTGTTGGGTCTTTAAGCTGAAATTTTTGAGCCACTTTAACAAAGGGTCTCCAAAGTATCAAGCCATATCTAAAATAGGTATTGGAAACCGTTTCGGCAAGATGGCCGATGTATCTGAGGGGTCGGACTGTTTTTACTCTGAAACATACAAAGTCTGCTGAAGAAATATTTCAGTTTTTGTTACAAGCTTGACAAAAATAGTGACTTGATGCAGTAATACATAAACATTTTAATGTCCGGTTTATCCGGGTGAGGAGGTGACCACTTGAAACAAGGGAAATGCCCCAAATGCGGATCCGAAGAAGTCTATGCAGGCGTAGAGATTATGCCGAAAAGCGGCCCTTTCGGCAGCAACAGTATCCCTATCAGCATTGTTTCCATTGCCGCACTTGATAATTATGTCTGTACGGATTGCGGTTACATCGAGCGGTATATCGCAGACCCCGAAAAGTTGAAAGAAATCGGCAAAAAATGGCCCAAAGCCGGAAAGACTGCGGACGAGAAAAGCTGAGGCTGATATTTCGTGAAAAACCTGAGTCATGTGATTCATGCCTGAACATAGAGAACTTGAAAGGTCAATACATTGTTATTTAGTGCCTGAACGAAACGTCATGTTCAGGCAAAATCCGAACATCGAATATTTCGTGCTTCGTATTTCGAATTTTTGACCGAAAAACAGGGTTTTCGGTCAAGCACTATTTAAGAGGATCGCGGTGTGAAAGAACTTTTCCGGCTTGGAAAAATAATCCGAATTCTGGTCAAACACGGTTTTGGAGATATTACCCAAAGGCTTTTCAAAAAGACAGAAAACAGGCCCATCGACCAAGAAAAAAAGGAATGGAAGGTCCAAAACGGATTCCCGTCTCCCCAGCGAGTTCGATATGTGCTGGAAGACCTCGGCCCCAGCTTTATCAAGCTCGGCCAAATACTCTCCACCCGTGCCGATATATTCCCGCCCGAATATATTGAAGAGTTCACAAAACTCCAGGACCAGGTGCCGCCGGTGCCTTTCAACCTCATCCGGGATATCATCCAGACGGAGTTGAGGCGTCCCCTGGAAGACATTTTTGCCGAGTTTGCACGGGAACCCATGGCTGCCGCCTCTGTGGCGCAGGTCCATTTGGCTAAACTTTTCAGCGGCGAACAGGTGGCCGTCAAAGTGATTCGGCCCGGCATAGACAAGGAAATCAAAAAAGACATTCGCCTGATGTACACTTTAGCGAAACAGGCTGAAAAAACGTTTGAAATAGCCCGTATCATCGGCGCCGTCAATCTGGTAAAAGAATTCGATCGGATTATTTTCAAAGAACTCGACATGTTCATTGAAGCCGGAAACATCGAGAAATTTGCCAAAAACTTCAAGGAAGTCGAAGAAATCCATATCCCCCGGGTCTACTGGGACACCACCACCAAATCCGTCCTGACTATGGAACATATCCCCGGCATTAAAATGGACCGGGTGGAGGAGATCAGGGCTCACGGCATCGATCCAAAGGAAATCGCGATGATCGGGCTTCGTTCTTTTTCCCGCCAATTGATGGATTTCGGATTTTTCCATGCAGATCCCCATTCCGGCAATACCATCGTCATGTTTGACGGCCGTGTCGGTCTAGTGGATTTCGGCATCACAGGTTATCTGGACCAGGAAACCATGCAGCATATTGCAAATCTCTTTCTGGGGTATGCCGAGCATGACTATGATTTGGTAATGGAAGCGCTGCTGGATACCGAGCTTATCAATGAAAAGACCATGGATCTCAAAAGCTTCCGCAGGGATCTCAAGGATACAAGCGAGCCCTTTTATGGCCGGAGTCTGAAAACCGTTTCAATCAAAGAAGTCTATGACCAGGTCATACGTCTTGTTTACAAATACAAAATCCATTTGCCGAGGAATCTATTGCTTCTTTTTAAAACGCTCATCCAGACTGAAGCCCTCGGCAAGATATTGGGAAGTGACGCCAGCCTGTTGGAAGTAACGAAGCCCTATGCCAAAGAACTGCTTAAACGCACATACATGTCAAAAAGTATCCTGAGAAATATTCGAAAAGACACACTGGCCATGGGCAATCATATGAGAGTCATGCCCAAGCTTGTTCATGATATTCTAGATCAAACCGCCAAAGGCAAACAGCGGATCGAACTCAGGCATACCGGTTTTCAGAAAATAAATACGCATCTTGTAAAAAGCATCAACCGGTTGATCATCGGGATCGTTATTTCCGCATCGCTCATTGCCGGCGCCATGGTACTGAATTCCCCCCAACACATCTCTTCGATTACGTTCGACATTTTCGGATTTGGAAATGTCCCGCTGACGGCTGTTTTGGGGCTGACCGGCTATGTCATTGCGACCCTTTTGGCCATCTGGCTCATCATCATGATTCTAAGATCCGGAAAACTATAATTAGAAACCATCTCAAAATTAGGATTTTCGGTCGAGATCAAGACGAGGCCGAGATTCAACCCACAGGCATACTCTAGTATGCCGAGGACTTGAAGCGAGGGCTCAACGCCGATATCGGACGAAAAGACTTTTTTGAGACGGTTTCTAAAAGAGACCTTTGAAAAATGTTCATTTTTGTTCAAGTTCAAGGAAGGCGAAAATTTTAACCGGAAGAATACATTGGGTATTTTGAGGATTAAAATTTGAGCCTGACGCAGAAATTGGGCAAAAAGGGGCGTTTTTCAAAGGTCTCTAAAAGTAGGTCTTCGCACCGGCATAGTGCGCTTTATAATACCGGCTATTGAGAGACGACTTTCGGACTTTCTTCCCTCTTCCGGGTGCATGAATGAATTGGCCGTTGCCGGTATAAATACCCACATGAGAAACCTTTCCATTGCCGGCAGTGCGGAAGAATACCAGATTTCCTTTTTTAAGGTCGCTTTTGCCGACAGCCCTGCCCGTGTGCCATTGCCAGCGAGACGATCTGGGAAGATCCAATCCGTTCAGCCGGTAAACTGTCATGGTAAACCCACTGCAGTCAAAGCCTTCTTCAACCGACTCACCGCCCCACCTGTAAGGTACGCCGAGAAAGCTGTCGGCGGTACGGACGATATTGTTTCCTATGATGGATTTTGAATAATTCTTCGGAGAGACTATATAATAATCTCGAATTATTCCGGTGTGAACAAGCGCCCTGGCTCTTTGGACCGCTGTTGTCCTGGATGCAAAATTGCCGAATCGAACCTTGTAAAGCCCCGAAGAATGTAAAAAATGATAAGCGTTTATATCTTGCTCCCGCAGTTTTTCGGTAAAGCGTATCGCGTTTTCGATATTTGAAAACGCACCCACTTGGATGGTGTAACGGATTCTGGCCAGCGGGGTTTTAAAGGAATATTTTGAAGAGGGTTTTATGGGGACACGACCGCATCCAATCAAGAACAACATGCAGGAGACAAGGATGATCGGCAATCTTCGTCTTGTGAATTCTACAGTTTTATTCTCAATGAAAGGCATCGCGGACAAGCGGATTTATGCATCGGCTGATGGTTTGATACGTTTGATTTTAAATTGCCACTTTGCTTCATCAGGATCACACCGGCCGAATTTTTTTAAATCATATCAATTCATTTTATATCAATATGACAATTTTCCACTAAGGATGACACGGATTGTCTTAAAAATCAACTTGAATCAGGATAGAAATTCGTCTATGGATGTGTTGAAAAAAAGCGAAAAGGATGCAAAGAAAATACCGCACCATCTGGTTATCGATGCGTCAACTACCACCCGCGAAGCGGGTGGCTTGAATTTGTCCGCCGCCTTATGGCGGACAAATTCAAAAGCACGTCAGTGCTTTCGACGTTGAACTTGCATCCGGGTGCAAAGCACCCGGTTTGTTTTGCAAGAATCGACGGCCGGTAAAGATTCCTGGAAAAAGATAAGACATCTTATCATCCGACATCTGTTGGGTTAGGCGATTATGGTTTTAAAATCAATTTGGCTAACTATCGGTTTTGCTGTATTCCTGACAACATCGTTAACAGGCTGCGCATCGATTCGTTATTATGGCCAATTAATATCCGGCCAAATCGGCATTCTCAATAAACGGGAGCCGATTCGTCATGTTCTGGCACAGCCCGATGCCTCCGAAAAATTAAAACTAAAACTCAAGCTGGTTTTGGAAATACGGGAATTTGCCAAGGACAAGCTTTTTCTGCCGGCAAAGGATCAATACCTTAGCTTCGTAGACCTTGAACGTCCCTTTGCGGTTTATAATGTTTTTGCAACGCCCGAGTTCTCTTTTTCTCCCAAGACCTGGTGTTATCCAATTATCGGCTGTGCGGTATACCGTGGATATTTTTCAAAAAAAGACGCCTTTAATTATGCCGATCAGTTAAGGAAGAAAGGGTATGATGTTTACATTGGCGGTGTTGTGGCGTATTCGACACTGGGATGGTTTGACGACCCGGTTCTAAGCACCTTCATCAATCTCAGTGATATTAAGCTTGCCGCCCTGATTTTCCACGAACTTTCCCACCACCTTCTTTATGTAGCGGACGACACCACATTTAACGAAAGTTTTGCGACTGCCGTTGAACGGGAAAGCCTGCGGCGCTGGCTATTGTCCAAAAACCGCCCAAAAGCCTATGGCGATTACATGAAAGCCTACCGGCGACAACAACAGTTTATCAAACTTGTGTTAAAATACCGGAAAAAGCTTGAAGTATTATATGCAAAGGATTTACCCGTCCTGGAAAAAAGACATGACAAAGCCGTCGAATTTGACAATTTAAAAGCCGATTATCGTCTCTTGAAGAAACAGTGGGGAGGGTATTCAGGCTATGAGGGGTGGTTTAACCGAAAGATGAACAATGCGCAATTGCTGACTGTAGCCACTTATAACGATCTGGTGCCGGCATTCTTAAAACTTCTGAAAACCTGCAATTCCAACCTCAAAACATTTTACAAAAAGTGCCAGGAGCTATCCAAAAAGCCAAAGAAAGTAAGGCGCGCCTATCTCGATCAACTTTTAGACCATTCCGACAAACCATCTGCCGTGAAACACCGGCCAGCCATACGAGATGCCAGCGGAAAGACACGGGCTGCCAGGTACCACGACGCCGGAAGGTTTATCTTTTGAACACGCACAAACAGTGAAAAACTTTTCATAAAATTATGATGAATAATACATAATATTTATGATGCGTTTCTCCACGAATTTTTCCATTCTACATAAATATCTATTTTCATTTATAAAAAAACATTATTATTGTTTGTGCACATTTTTTGCAAAGGCATCCCGTATTGCAGCGTTAAAAAAATTGCAAAACCAAAAATATATTGAGGGAGGGTTTTTTCCATGATTATCAAAACCGAAAACTTTGAGCTTGAAATTTCTATCGGAAGAGATGTTTACTTTGGATCGAGAACGTCCGGGCAGATCTTTAAAAAGTGGGATGATCTCAAAAATGATGAAAAGCTCGAGTTAAGAAACATCCTTCAAAAAGTTCAGCATCTCATCCTTGAATCCGAAGGATTATTACTGGAAACGCAGACCCCTTATACCAAAGGTTCCGATGTATCTCAACCCATGAGCACGGTGTCTTATCTGGCCGGATAATAGTGTTTAACGACGATTATAGGCTCGCTAACGATTCACTCGATTTATATTGACACCCGGGAGCGGTTTCTTTATATACTCCGAAGCAATTAATTTACAGGAACCGAAACAATTATTAAGGATGAAAGCTTACCAACTGACAATACCGGCGGAGAATAAGCCCGGCGTTTTGGCTCGGGTAACATCAATCCTGGCCCGGAAAAATGTCAATATTCGTTCCGCCACCATATCTTCTTTCGGTGATTCGGGGTTCATCAATCTAATCGTCGACGACCCGAAGCAGGGCCATAAGGTGCTTACCAAGGAAAGCATCCCGGTTGAACTCAAAGAAATTATCGCAGTGCTGATCGAAGATCGACCGGGCGGGCTCGATAAGCTGCTGCAGATCCTTCTCGCTGAAAATATCAATATTGAAAACGGATACGGATTTGTCATAGAAAGCCGAAAAAATGCCGTTTTTATTTTGGACGTCAAGGAATTGGATCGGGCCAGGGACTTGATTGCGGCATCGGGATTCAAGACGCTCGCCCCCCAGGAACTTTCCGAAATCGAGCCGTTTCATTATTTGGGATATTAGATTAAGGCGTGATTTTGCGGCTTAAAAAACGAGTATACTTGCAAGGGTCAATGTTCATTGACTGACTGAAATTCCAAATATCAAATTCCAAAATTCAAACAAATCCCAATGACCGAAATTCGAATACCCAATACCACCGAAGGCGGGACTTGTCCTCTAAGGTTTTGTCATTGAATATTTGAATTTGGAATTTATTTGGGATTTGGTGCTTGAGATTTGTATTTTAGACACAAAACTCCAAGGCAGTGCCATCTATCTCTTACCTAACCCGTAAGCCATTGTTTCATGTTGAAATAAATTGTCCCGAAAAAGCGCCCCGCTTCCGGCAAAGGATCGGATAGCGGCCGTCTTCCATGAAATTATTGCATCGTTTTTTAAGCTCATAGAAGCCGTGCGCATTGTTTACATGGGTCGATGTTTTCCAGGTATCATAGGCAAATTGAATTTCAGGGCACGATGCACAAAAAATGGGGGTCGCCATTCGGACCTTCTTATAATAAGTCATGGAGAAATGCGCGCCTAAAAAATGATACATTGTTGCACCCAAAAATCTTGACAAATCATACGCCGCTTGTGAAGATGTACTATCTATAATTCACTAACGGCGTTTACCGAAGGCAGGTTCAGACGCTTTATCATCACCAAAACCAGAAGGGCAAAAATGTCCAAAAGAAAATTTCTCAAGATATCGATCAGGTTTATGGCAGGGATTGCGCTCTTCACCAGTCCCTTGTTCTCATGGGTTCGTATCGTCCATGCCAAAATTCAAAAAACGATCCTGCCCAAAAATTTTCCGCGAAAAGACCTTATCGATAAAAACCCGGCGAATCTGGACACCCGCAACTTAAATATCACGCCGTTGGATGATTTCAAAACCATGGGGATAACGGATCATAAGACGGATTTGAATACCTGGCGCCTCAGTATCGAGGGACGCGTCGAGCGGCCGCTTTATCTGACCTATTCGCAGGTCCTCGCCCTCCCTGCCTTTGAACGAAATGTCCTTTTAATTTGTCCAGGATTTTTTGCCAATAACGGCCGCTGGAAAGGCATTTCCCTTGCGCCTCTCTTTCAAAAAGCCGGAATAAAACACGGCGCGACCCTCGCTGCCTTTAGCGGCCCGGAAGGGTTATATGAGAAAACAGAAAGTTTCAATTTAAAGGATGTCCTCTCGAACGAGATCTTTCTGGCATACGGAGTCAACGGGAAACCCCTTCCCATAAAACACGGTTTTCCGCTGCGTGTTGTAGCCCAAGGGCATTATGGCTTCAACTGGGTAAAATATGTCCACAAAGTCAGAGTAAGTTGAGCCCCGGTGTATTTTCTAAAAGGATAAAACCATTACGGAATTAGAAAAGAGAAAATAGGTTCTTCCACCCCGCTCTCCGAGAATACCTGCTTCAGACTTGCCGTTATTCAACCCGTTGCAGAACAAAGGCGGTTCGGTTGGGAATGTAAAGGCTGAGAATGTCCCTGCCGTACCCCCTTGAAGTATCATGCAGTGTCAGGTGGTGCTGATCCGGTAAAAGCCGGGAATGACCACCGTATTCAGGAGCATCACTGTTGAAAATAATCCGGTATTCACCGGGCGGCGCTTCAAAGCAATAATCGGTATATGATCGGACCGGATGGAAATTAAAGACAAATATAAGCCCTCCGCGTCCAAAAACGATCAACTTGTCATCATTATGCTCATAAAGAAGATTCGCGTCCGGCGACTCAAGGACCTTGAAACCTTTAGCCAACGAAATCATGTCCTTGTCAAAATCAGCAAGGAAACGATATTTCAAGTTGGTATTATCCAGCAGGTGCCACTGGCGCCGTGCATATTTTAAAGACCAGTTATTTCCGTTTCGCGGGAAATCAATCCATTCGGGATGCCCGAATTCATTCCCCATGAAATTGAGATAGCCGCTGTCGGCCGTCGAAAGGGTAATGAAACGAATGAGCTTATGAAGCGCCAGCCCCCGGTCTACCCTCAGGTTTTCACACCCTATATTCATGCAGTCATACATGTCCGAATCGATCAATCGGAAGATGAGCGTCTTATCGCCGACCAGTGCCTGATCATGGGATTCGGCATAGCTGATGGTCTTTTCATCCTGTCTCCGATTGTTGAGCTCATACCAAAGATGCGCCATATGCCAATGATCATCCGGTACGTCTTTGACGAGACGTATCCAGTTGTCGGAGATCCCCATGGCAAAACGATAATCAAATCCAAAGCCGCCGGATGAAGAGGGAACTGCCAGGCCCGGCATTCCGCTGATATCCTCCGCTATGGTAACGGCATCAGGTCGAATCGTATGAATGACTTTGTTGGCAAGCCCCAGGTAGGTGAGCGCATCCTCATCTACACTGGCGTCAAAATAGTCGTCGTATGACGAAAATGGTTTAGACAATCCATGATGAAGATAGAGCATACTGGTGATACCGTCAAAACGAAACCCGTCAAAACGGTATTCATCCAGCCAAAACCGGCAGTTGGAAAGAAGAAAATGAAGTACCGGGTACTTGCCGTAGTCGAAGCATCTGGAATCCCAGGCGACATGAAGACCGCGCGAACCGTCATGAAAGTACTGATACCGTGTACCGTCGAATCTGCTCAGCCCTTCCACTTCGTTTGAAACGCCGTGGGAATGAATCAGATCCATAATTACACGAAGCCCCGAATTATGGGCCACGTCGATAAGCTCTTTGAGCGCCTCGGGGGGACCGAATCGTGACGAAGCGGCAAAAAAACTTGATACCTGGTAACCAAAGGACCCGTAATAGGGATGCTCCGGAATGGCCATCAGTTGCAGCGTATTGTAGCCGGCATCAAGTATGCGGGGAAGCGTCTGATCGGTAAATTCTCTATACGAACCGATCTTTTCTTCTTCCTGTGCCATTCCAATGTGAGCCTCGTAAACCAGGGGCGCTTCATTTGAGGCCCGAAAATTTGAACATTTCCAGGAATAAGGTTCCGGAGGGAGCCAAACCTGGGCATTGAAAATCAGCGTGTCCGGGTCTTGAACCACCCGTCGAACCCAGGCCGGAATCCGGTCACCCTGGCCGCCGGGCCAGTGAACGCGAAGCCGATAGAAATCCCCATGTCCCAAAGCATCCGATGGAAGTCGAATCTCCCAGACCCCCTGCCAATTGATCTGCTCCAGGGCAAACCGCTTGTTTTCCCGCCAGTCCGTCATGTCTCCGATGAGATATATCGCATCGGCATTGGGGGCCCATTCTCTGAAAATCCATTCGTTGCCGGAAAAATGAAGTCCAAAGTACTCGTGGCCCGAGGCAAAATCAACCAGGCTGATCTTATCGCCGGTAAGCATCTTTTCCGCTTCTGAAATGTTGTTAAACCGGCGGCGGATGACTTTTTCGTAAGACTTAAGATAAGGGTCGCTTTCAAAAAGAAGTTTTAAGGGATCATGAATCATAAGTAAACACGTTAGCTCCGTAATGGAATTTCCGGGACGTTATGTAAATTGGCGGACAATCAGCGGACGCTGAAGCATTTTTTCATAAAGCTCAATATACTTCTGGGCCGTAACATCATGATTGAACGTGGCGGCACTTTCCGTCATAATGCGATCGATTTGACGGGCTTTGGTTTTCCCGGAGAGTTTATAAAATTTCATGGCCTCCTGAATGGCCCAAAACAGGCCGGCGCTGTCATAGGTTTTAAAGACAAAACCGTTCCCTGAATTCTGTCCCACGTCTAAATGGCCGATCGTATCATGAAGGCCCCCCGTATCATGAACCACTGGCAAAGAACCGTAAATGGCGCCGATCATCTGCGGCAGTCCGCAAGGCTCAAACAAAGAAGGCATCAGCACAAAATCGGAAGCGGCGTAGGCCAGGTGCTCCAACCTCTCGTTAAAATCATATATGGCGACCTGCCGGTGCAAATGATGATGATTGACGATGTCCCTAAAATATTTCTGAAAGTCACCGTTGGCCACAAAAACAACCTGGAGACGCTCGGTCCAGTATGCAGATACCACTTTATAGAGGATTTCCGCCAGAAGTTGGCATCCCTTTTGTTTATTGTCCAGACGGGACGGCCAGAAAAACATCGGGGCATTTTCGTCTTCCATCAGGCCGAGTCTTTTTTGTAAATACCGTTTATTCTCCTTTTTCCCTTCGGTATGGTCTTTTGCGTTGTATTGGCGACAAAGTTCATGATCCTTGGAAGGATTAAATCCGGGGTCCGGCGCATTGAGTATGCCCGTAGCACATTCGGCATACCATTTGTTGGTGAGCTCTTGCCTGAGGGGCGGCTCGACAAAATCGTGTCTCCCTTCAACGATCTCCTTTAAAAAGGTCGGACTGACCGTATTGACAAAATGGGACGCAAATACACCGCTCGCTAAAAAATCCACCGGATTGGCTTCTCGAACTTTTTCGTATTCGTCGGCATAATGCATATAGTATAAATGCTGCCAGAAATATGCGGCATCGACCCCACGATCTTCGATAGAGGAAAGCGGGGTTTTAACGGTATGAATATTGTGAATGGTGAAAAGACACGGAATCCCCCCTTCTCGGGATAAAGCCGGGATGAGACCGGTCATCCAGTCGTTGCAATGAATCAGATCCGGCTGCACGCGGGGAATGATATTATTGATGACCTCCCTTTGAAAAGCCAGTGAAAGCTTGAGGTTTTCTCCGCCATAATCGGAATAGACCCGGTTCAAATAAAAAAAGGCGCGATCTTCGGCCAAATGTATCCTATCATCCGGCATGATGCGACGGAGGGTCTTCAGTTCTTTCTGCAGAAAGGAGGCAAGTCGGTCTCTGAATATGGCACGATAATCGGGAAGCGCAACATGGACATCGGCACCATGATCAAAAAGAGCTTTAATCAGAGCAGCGGAAACATCGGCCAAACCGCCGGCCTTGGCCGTAAGAAAGTTGGCCATGCTTCCCATGCGATCGGGCAGGTAGGTGACTTCGGGAGTAACGATAAGTATTCGGGGATTTGTCATTTTTCAATCCCTAATGCTTTGTTATTAAATTTTAATTTAGACATCATGCCCAGGTAATGCATCCGGGAGCGAACTTAATCCGGTCATCTCCGCGGGGAACAGCCCGAACGGTAAATCCGTACCGGCCGGAAGTACTGCAGGTAATATTGCACGCATAAAGATACGTTCCGTTTCCTTTATCTTCTTTTACGGTCATTTCTTTAAAATGGCTTTCTAAAATCGTATCCACTGTTTTCATCGGCCCGTAATAGAGCTCTATGCTGACTTCATCCGGACGAAGTTCTCCCAGTTTCGCGACAGCTGTCACCGAAAAACTGTCCCCCACCCGATACGCGCCTTCTGTTTCCCGCACAGGCGGTTCAATGCTAATATTGCTCCACAATTCGCCGAGTCGATGATATTGTGTCGACAGCACAACGGCTTCTTTGGCATTGTCCGAAGTCAAAGACTCAAGACGTTTCGCAGCCGGTTCGTAAAAAAGCTTTTCATATTTAGATACCATGGCATGGGTGCAAAACTGTTCTAACGCCATCTTCATGGAATGTTTCATCATTTTAAGCCAACGCGCCGGAATATCCCCATTTTTTCTTTCGTAAAAGCAGGGTATCACCTCATTTTCCAATACATTGTAAAGGGCCTGGCTTTCTACAGAATCCTGATAGGCGGGATCCGTATACTCCTCGCCGTTGCCGATACGCCATCCGGTTTCTTCGGTATATCCTTCACACCACCATCCATCAAGGATGCTGACATTGAGGATACCGTTGGCGGCGGCTTTCATGCCGGAGGTGCCGCACGCTTCAAAGGGACGTCTGGGCGTATTCAGCCACACATCCGCTCCCTGGACCAGATACCTGGCGATGTTGATGTCATAATCTTCGAGAAAAGCGATTCTGGAACGCACTTTATCTCTGCGGGCAAACTCAATGATACGCTTGATCAGTTCCTTGCCCTCATTGTCTCTGGGATGGGCTTTCCCTGCAAAAATAAACTGAACCGGCTGATTTTCAGATGCAATCATGGCTTCGAGACGATCAGGATTCCGGAGCAGAAGATAAGCCCGTTTATACGTTGCAAATCGACGAGCGAACACAATGGTCAGTGCATCCTGATCCAGTACCGATTCTGCATCTTTTATCCTTTCCCTGGGAGCGTTCCGACGGCTATACTGTTTAATCATCAAGGTTCTGCAGGTTCGAATGAGGCGGCTCCGGCTCATCTCGTGAGCCCGCCATAACTCATCGTCATAAATATCATCGATTCGATGGATCGTCTCCGGATTCGGTTCGTGCAGATACCATTCGGGGCCCAGGTATCTTTCAAACAGCAGGGCATTTTCAATGGAAATCCAGGATGGAATATGAACCCCGTTGGTGATATGGGTGATCGGGATCTCATCTTCAGGAATGCCCTCCCATACATGCGACCACATCCGTCGGGCAACCTTTCCATGCAGCTCACTGACGCCGTTAATGTATTGGGCCATACGCAGTCCCAGAACAAACATGGAAAGCGGCGCATCTGATCCGGCTTTCATCGCCTGTCCCCACGATAGCATCTCGTCGACCGACACGCCAAATCGATCCGCCAGTGGTTCAAGGTACGGATTTACAAGATCTTTGGGGAATTCGTCATGTCCGGCGGCTACTGGCGTGTGGGTGGTCAGAACCGTTGTTCGGGACACAATCTCTTCGGCGGTTTTCAAATCGATTTTATATCTTGACATCGTTTGCCAAAGCCGTTCCAATGTGGCAAAAGCGCAATGACCTTCATTCAAATGACACACCTTGGGAAAAATATCCATGGCTTCAAGACAGCGCATCCCGCCGATTCCCAAAAGCACTTCCTGAGCCAGCCTTGTTTTTTGATCTCCTGCATACAGCCGAGATGTGATGTCCCGAATTTCCGGAGAATTTTCCGGCAAATTCGTATCGAGCAGATAGAGCGGAACACGCCCGACCATAAGTTTCCATACCACCGCTCGAATTTCGCCGTTCGGTCCGGCCACGGATATGGCGAGATCTTTTCCCGATCGATCTTTCGCCCGCTTTACGGGCAGATGATAGATGTCGGTCGCCGGATAATCCTCCTGCTGCCAACCATCCGGATCGAGGAACTGATGAAAATAGCCCTGGTGATACAGAATCCCCACTCCGATTAAGGGAAGCCCTTGATCGGAAACCGCTTTTAAGTGATCACCTGCCAGTACGCCAAGACCGCCGGCAAAGATAGGCACACTCTCGTGAATGCCGTATTCCATGGAAAAATACGCAATGGCTCCATTTTCTCCGTACGGTGAATTGCTGCGATCCACAGGAGATAAAACCTCTGCCACAAATCGCTCTCTCACGCGTTGTTGATGGGCCAAAAAACTTTGGTCTTCAGCCAGTTTCTCCAGTTGGTCTTGGGGAATCAACGTTGAAAAAACAATGGGATTTCGGCCGGATTGCTCCCAGAGCCTGGGATTAATTCTCCGGAACAGCTCAATGGCATCCAGCCGCCAGCACCACCAAAGATTGCGTGCCAAAACCTGGAGAAAAGAGAGCGGTTCGGGAACGGCTGGAAACACCTGAAAGGTTTGTATATGGCTCATATTCAGCTATCCTTATTGCGGGTTGAGACCTTTGCAAAACGCCCCTTTTTGCCCAATCCGCCGGAGGCGGACAAGTTTCTGCGCCTGCCCCGTGAAATGCCTGCCCAGTTAAATCTGCATTTAATATTTAACCGGGGCGAAGCCCATTTCTCTGAGGTCAGGCTCAAATTTTAATCCTCAAAATACTCAATGTATTCCTGCGGTTAAAATTATCGCCTTCCTTGAACTTGAACAAAAAATGAGCATTTTTCAAAGGTTTCGGGTTATTTGTTTATACGGACGATCCCTTTTTGTACCAGTTTTGGTTTTTTCATGGTCTTCGCTTTCAGCTTCGACCCAACAAAAAGAAGCCTCAGATACAAGGGATTGTCGATTGAAGACTGTAGATTGAAGTTCGCCAAAGTATGGTGACGAATTCAAATTTTATTCCTAAAAAGACAAAGCGAAGCGATGCTGCAAAATTCAAATCGTAAACTTTCAATTAGAAAATGAACCGCAGGGCTCCATTAAATAACTACTAAATGATCATTCGATAGTCAATTTAAAGATGCAAGCAGTTTCCAGACCCGGACGATCTCACTGGCGCCCCAAGCCTGTGCATCGCACCCTCGCGGCAGATGCGGAAAATCTCCGTCCAGGATCTCCGGCACATGACCGATGCAACCCATGGAAACGAGGCCGGCGCTGCTTGCCAGCCAGTCCAATGCCGTCTTTTTCCCTTTTTTGCCGTACGCTTTTATCCAGGCCTCACAATAACTGGGAAACAGCCATGTCCAGGCCGTGCCGTTATGATAAGCCGGCTTTCGTTTTGTATCCTCATCACCGGTATATTTCCCCTGGTATGGATGATGTGGATCATTGATGGTTCTTCCCAGATGCTCGATGACCAGCGGACGCTGAACAGGTCGATCGGCAAGACTCCTTATCGCTCCCGGAATTAAAAGTGCCTCGCAAGCAGCGACAATTTTTTGACAAACATTTGGGTCGGACACCGCGCCGAAGGTAACGGCAAAAAGCTGGTTGGGTCGCAATGCATCGTCCGGCTGGGCCTGTCCGGCCGGCATTCCCGGACCGGCGTGGAGGCAATCGGCCAGATATCCGTCATTTTTAAGAAAATGCAATTCAAGAATCGATGATTGAACCTTAGACGCCCAGTGTTCCCATTTTGATCGATCATCTGCACGGTCGATTCCGGCCAAAAAAGAGAGCGCCGCATACCACAGGGCCTGTATGTCAATGGGGTATCCCTCACGAGGGGTCCCGGCCGGGTAATTGGTATCCATCCAGGTGAAATGGGCAGGACTGAAGATGAGGCCTGATTCCGAATCCATTTTGATGCCATTGGGTGTTCCGGCCATATATGCTTGAGCGATGGAAAAGAGGACTTGGCGAACCGTCCGGTCGCCGCATGTCATTTCAAGAAACGTGTCATCTCCTTCAGCCTTGCAAAGTGATTCGCAGGCCGCAAAATACCAAAGGGGTGCATCGGAAGTGTCCCTGTTACCCGCATTTTCTCCTTGAATCATATTGGGGATCGTCCCATCTTTTTCATACTGGCCGAACAGTTTGAGGATGTTTCTAGCTGTTTTTGTTTTTCCGGCGGCGATCAATCCCCGGGTAAAGATCAGCGCGTCCCGGCCCCAATCTAAAAACCAGGGGTACCCGGCAATGACCGTATGCAGCGAACCCCGATGCACGGTATAATGCTCCAGGGTATTTTCCATGGCATCGATCAATTTAAAAAATTTGTTTTTTTTAGTATCGGACAATTTTCGGTTCTTTTTTTTCGGTATAACGATCCCTGAATCAGATGGTTTGCTGTCCGAAACGCGTGCATAAAGCGTCGCAGACCCATCGCCGACCAAAAACGTATGAAAATACCCGGGACTGAAAAGGTCGGAATCCGGATCGAGTCCCCGTTCGGCTTCTTTTGAGCGATACACCATATAATGCCATTCAGGTTCCCTCACAAAAGTGCCGTCCATAATCCGCAGGTTCAGGCAATGCGCCTGATCCGGCGCAAAAGTGAAGCCGTCCGTCGCCGAATCAACAGCATTCGGCCAGGTATTCTCAGGTCCCCGGTAGGCTTTTGTGGTGTCATGAAAATTTCGGTTTTCAATATCAGGTCTTAAAATGAGGCGAACCGGTTCAAGGTCGGGAAGCTGCCCCTTTCGCCTTTTGGATGGTTCGCGCTTAAAAATCATGCGGGTACTGTTCTCCCCAGGGATCATTTCCACATCAACGGATAAAAAGACATGTTGCCCCTGACCGGTGGGCACCTGGAATCGCCATGTCCCTTTTGATTCTGAATCAGAATCGTAAGAGACGAAACAATCGTCACAGATCTCTTGGGAATAGTCCTGGTACACCAGCCATGCCCGGCAGCGGGTAAACATGATCCAGCGATCCTCGGGGAACTCGGCGTCCATATTTGCCGCCAACAGCGCATCATATCGGCTGGAAAGGCTCCCCCAGGAAATAGGGGTTCGAAGCATACCGCCCCGACGGTTTGTTCCGAGAAATAGAAGGCTGCGATCGGAAAGATCTTCCCGGTAAAAAACCCGCTTGACGGTTGCATCTTTTTCTTTGGGAAGATAAAGAAGAGGGCCTTCGACATGCTGCGTTTTTCCGGAGGCGTATACGGTTATCTTCAAAGTGCAAGAATACTGAATCCCGGATACCGGCACTGGGGAAAAAAGGGCAAAAAAAGATCCGTCCGCACTCGGCAGACTCTCTTCTTGTAAAAGACAATGGTTTTTATCCATAATACGGGCACGAAAACCCGTATCCGAAAGGATCAGCAGGAAATGATCCGGCGGCACCATAACCTTGCGATGCTTGTCTCTGGGCCATCGCCAGGTAATGACTCTCGGTTCATCGCTGAAAGGATTGAGGCTGCGACAGTATTCTATGGGATTTTCCGCGAGGTTCCGGGCCATTGCATCCGGATCCAATGCCTCCGAATCCTTCATATTTCTGTAAAAGCGATAGACATCCAGGGCCTTTGCTCGTAATTGCTGTTGCTTAATTCGTTCCGGAGAACGTGCGCTTTGAGATTCCGCTTTTAAGATAAGATCCATTTCACCGGGATCATCGGTCAGACAAAAGACCTGGCCGGGAGCAAGGGACAAGGAATACTGTTTTTGAGATTGGGTGGGCAATATCTTTTCTCCGGAAAGGAGATCCACAAAAGACGACCCTGCCATTCCCGATTTGCGGGAATCCCAGACTGCCCGCGTCTCTTTGTCATCATTAAGATTTACCACGATGAGCAGCTTCTTTTCCGAAGGCAAATGACGGCGTAGGATCACCAAGTAATTCCCTTCGCTGCTTTGAAGCATCTTCAGCTCGGTCCGGTCCTGAAAAACCGGATGGTTTTTCAAAAGGGTATTGAGACGACGGATGTGGTCGACCTGGTTCGTCTTGGCACCCCAGTTCAATGAAGGCGCCCCGTGGACATAGATCCTTTCAGCGGCATACCATTCCACACCATTGGCAAAGCCGAATCCGCCCTGTGAACTGCAAAGGGCACACAATGCGGTTCGCATTCGGGCATAGGTCTTGGATCGCTGTGCAAGGCGCAGATTATCGTGGGTCTCGGCGAAATGAACGGCGATCCCGTCACTTTCAGATATTTTATTGACTTCCGGCAGATACGATTCAATTTGGCCGCGGTCATAGTTCTGAAACAGTTCCGAATACGCCCAGTTGAAATTGGCTCTGTTCAGGATTTCACGAGCCACTGAAATTTTTCCGCCGAGTCCCTCCAAAAGAAAAATGGTGTCCGGATACTGATTCCTGACCCTGGCCACAATGTACCGCCATGCGGGAACCGGGATCATGTATCCTGCATCACAACGGAATCCATCCACACCCCGACGGCACCAGGTAATAAAAACATCCGCCATATATTGCC
>Ga0307440_1000080_pt1 | contig 39138 bp, 35 predicted proteins | sample SalMarWE160410MG_FD_202150 | JGI IMG/M metagenome (GOLD analysis project Ga0307440, IMG submission 202150) | Salt marsh sediment microbial communities from the Plum Island Ecosystem LTER, Massachusetts, United States - WE1604-10 | ecosystem: Environmental > Aquatic > Marine > Intertidal zone >...
TTTTGGGCTTTGGTTGCCATGGGCTACATCCTCCTTTTTGTTCTTTGTGCATTAACAGCTAAAGGGATGTATTCAATATGAATAGAATGCATATATAGATAAGGCTAAATTATATTTTCCCAATAGGTTGGGGTAACTTGAGCGCGTGCAAGTAAGTATTACTCACATTATACCTATGGTTTTAGCAAGAATGTCATTCCGTTGGTTCTAAAGTAAGTGAGGATCTACGCATATGGCCAGAAGCGGCCGTTTAGGCCACTGCAATGCCCCAAACATGTTCCAGATTCATTTCCTTTGGGACGCCAATCGATTGGTGGAGTCGATCTATTTGCGGGTCAGGATATATCCCAGTTCGAAGCGGCCGTTGTGATGGGGGACGAACAGCGGTTCGCTCCCCGGCCATTGCCAGCGCGCGTCGTCGAAGATCTGGTGCATGCGCAGCAGATCGCAGTGGCGCGGCGGCCCGCCGGGCTGGCCCGTCTGCATGAACAGCGCGTACAGCTGGCCGCCGGGCTTCAGCCAGCCATGCAGGTTCGCCGCATAGTCCTGCCAGGTGTCATCGGGCAGGGCGCATAGGCAGGTCTGCTCGTATATGGCATCGAAGGGCGCGTCCGGTTGCCATTGCAGCACATCGGCTTGGCGTATCTCGGCCTCGAGCCCCTCGCGGGACAGGGCCTGCTGCACATGCGCCACGGCACTGGGCGCGAAATCCAACCCCGTGATGTCAAAGCCGCGGCGGGACAGGGCGAGCACCTCGTGGCCGCGGCCGCAGCCGGGAATCAGGGTGCGGCAGGGGCGGATGGCCCCGGATTCCAGCCAGGTGGCCAGGGCGGGGCTGGTATCGCCGCGATCCCAGCCGGTATTGCCCTGCTGATAGCGGGCCTCCCATTCGTGCGCGGAGCGCACCAGCTCAGCCCTTGCGGCCGATGGTGTCGATCGCCTTCTGCAGCAGCCCTTTTACCTCGCCGGCGATGCCGCGCAGATCGTCGCGATCGACGAGTTCGAACATGCGCAGGGGTTCGATGGCCGAGACGACGGTTTGCCCCTGCTCGTCCTGATAGACGATGACATTGCAGGGTAGCAGCAGGCCGATTTCCTCCTCGTGCTCGATGGCATGGGCGGCGTATCTGGGATTGCAGGCGCCGAGGATCACGTAGGGGCGGCGGTCGAGATCGATCTTCTTCTTCAGGGTCTCCGCCACGTCGATGCGCGTCAGCACGCCGAAGCCGACCTCTTTCAGGGCCTCGGTAACGGCGGCCTCCGCCTCCTGCATGCTGCCGTCGAACACGGTACGTATGCCGTAATCTAGGGATGCTTCCATTATCGTCTCCTATTGATCGTCCATGATTCTAGGCAGCCACGGACTGCTCGCCGGTCAGCGTGATGCGGATCTCCGGCTTTTGTTGCAGCGTGGCATGGAGCAGGCACAGCGAGGCCGCGCGCTCCACGGCCCGGCGCCGGTTCTGCGGCACACCGGGCAGGCTGATGTTCACGGCCATGGCGTCGATCCGATGCGGGTGTTCGGCCACCGACCAATCGCAATCGATCTCAAGGCTGCTGCTGTCGATGCTCGCCTGCTGGCAGTAGCGAGCGACATAGTAGCCGATACAGCCGGCGATCGAGGCGGCGAACAGCTCAGGCGGGGTCATGCCGGCATCGCTGCCGCCATTCTCCACGGGCTGGTCCATCGTGACGCTGTGGCCACGGTAATCTGCCCGGAAGCGGTCGCCGCCCTCGTGCAGGACCTTTATGCGCACGTCAATCCTTTCCGGCAAGGCGCTTGATGCCCAGTGTCTTCGTGATCCACTTCTCGTAATACGGCTCGGACTTGCCGATGCGCATCTTGCGCATGAAGTATTTCTCGAACATCACCTTGGCGGCGTGCACCCATTTGCCGCCGTTGGCCCAGGTGACATTGCGCGGCGGGATCTGCGGGATGGCCACGAAGGCCACGCCGCGGTCGCCGAGATCGGCCAGGCAGATCGCACCCCAGGTGCCGGTGACCTCCGGCTTCTCACCCCTGATGGCATGGGCAATGTTGTGCACCAGCGCCGTGGTCATCGATTCGATCATGTAGCCGGTCTTCGGGGTGCCGACCGGCAGCGGACAGCTCGGATCGGCGGGTGGAATGGCCACGATGACGCCGGTGCTGTAGATGTTTTCGTAGGTCGGGTTCTGCTGGAACTCATTGATCTTGACGAAGCCCATCGGGTTGCACAGTTCCTCGGTGTTGGCAACCACCGGCGTGCCGCGAAAGGCGGGCAGCAGCATCGAATACTTGTGCGGCAGCACACCCTCGGCGATCTTCTCGCCCTTGCGGTCTACCTCCTCGTAATGGATCTCGTCCTCGGTGATCTTGAGCGTCTTGCAGTTGGTGATGAACTTGATGTCGCGCTTGCGCAGTTCGGATTCGAGCATGGCCTTGGAATCCTCGACACCGCCCAGACCCAGATGGCCGATGTACGGCTCCGGCGTGATGAAGGTCATCGGCACCTTGTCACGGATCTTGCGCCGGCGCAGCTCGGTATCGACGATCATGGCGAACTCGTAGGCCGGGCCGTAGCAGGAGGCACCCTGCACGGCGCCGATAACGACCGGGCCCGGATCCTTGCAGAACTCCTCGAAGGCGTTGTAGGCCTCCACGGCATGATCGACGTGGCAGATCGAATGAGAATGCCCGCCCTCGGGCCCGAGGCCCTCGACCAGTTCAAAGGCCAGGCGCGGGCCGGTGGCGATGACCAGATAGTCATATTCCAGGGACTTGCCGTCGCCGAGCACCATCTTGTTTTCCTTCGGATGCAGCTCACGCGCGCCGGAGGAAATAAAATGAATGCCCTTCTTCTCCAGCACCGGTTCGAGGGGGATGCTGATATCATCGCGCGTGCGCCAGCCCACCGCGACCCAGGGATTGCTCGGAACAAAGTGGAAATAGTCATAGTTGGAAACCACCGTGACCTGATGCTCTCCCTTCAGCTTTTTCAGCTCCTCCTGCATCTCGTAGGCTGCAGGCAGACCTCCGATTCCAGCTCCCATAATGACGACATGTGCCATGATCTTACTCCTCTCGCAGGCTTGCCCCGCGTTAATGGTGCGCCTTCGGTTCAGGCTTCCGGTGCCAGGCTATATGCCCGAATGCGAATAATCCGTATAGCACAGATTGCGGTCAGTGTCCCTTGCGGACCGGCAGGCCGGCCGCACTCCATGCGGCCATGCCTCCAGAGAAATTGTAGACGGTTTTGACGCCTGCCTTGGCCAAGGCCGTTGCGGCCATGGCCGAGCGGTTCCCCGAGGCACAGATGCAAATGACCGGCCTGGACTTCTCGATCTCGTCCAGCTTCTGTCGAAGCTCTCCCAGCGGGATCAGCACGGCATCCGGGGCATGGTGGCTGGCGAATTCGCCCGGCGACCGCACATCCAGCAGCAGATGCGCTTCATTGCGCCAGCGCCCCAGGTAATCGGTGGCCGACAGCGGCTGTACGCCCGACAGACGCGGTGAAAGCCAGCGCGTCCATATGGTCCAGGCGAAGATCAGGCCGACGAACAGGTAAACGCCATATTGATGCATGAAATCGCTCATGGTCATGCCTTGGCGCAGCTGCCGCCGGACTTCATGCCCAGCTTGCTCAGGATCTGCTCCATCAGGCACCAGCGGGTGAAGCCGGACTGCAGCAGATTGGCGCCGACGAAGGCCGTGAACCACAGCCAGGTCGGGCTATCGAAAAGGCTGGCGCCGTTGTAGACATGGGCCAGGTACAGCGACAGCAGGATGAAGCTGCCGGCGATGATGCGTATTGCGCGTTCAGTGGTCATGGGTAAGTTCTCCTTGGGTCAAAGTATCAGGTTTTTCACGCTGCCACAGGTAGTAGAGCAGCGGGATGACGAACATGGTCAGGATGGTCGAGGCGATGGTGCCGAAGGCCATCGATACACCGAGGCCGCCGAACACGGGATCGGCGATCATGATCGAGGTGCCGGCGATGATCGCCAACGCCGTCAGCATGATCGGGCGCGCCCGCATGGCACCGGCCATCATCACCGCGTCCTTGGCGGAATGGCCAGCGGCGCGGTAGGCGAGGATGAAGTCGATCAGCAGCATCGAGTTGCGCACGACGACGCCGGCCAGCGCGATCATGCCGATCATCGAGGTGGCGGTGAACGGCTGGCCGGTGATCATATGGCCGGGGAAGATGCCAATCATGGTCAAGGGGATCGCCCCCATCACCAGCATCGGCATGATGAAGTCGCCGTAATAGGCCACCAGCAACAGGTAGATCATCGCCAGAGCGACGATGAAGGCCGCGCCCAGATCGCGGAACACATCCAGCGTCAGGCGCATCTCACCGTCCCACAGCAACTGGTAGCCGAAGGTATCGTCCGGCTGGGCATGCGTGAAGCGCATACCGCCGGTCGTAAGCCGCACGCCCGGGGCGATCTTATCGCCATCCAGGTGCCGATCCATGTCCAGCAACGGGTAGACCTGGGAGCCGGCCTTCGGCTCGCCGGTGACATAGACGACCTGATGCCCGTCCTTGGTGAAGATCGGTTTGGGCGCGATCACCTGCTCGATGTGGGCGATCGTCGACACCGGCACCAACTGGCCGCCCTTGCCAACGACGAAGATGCGGTCCAGGTCGCGCGGGGCGATGCGATCCCGGCGTGGAATCTGCACATGGATCATCACCGGATCCCGGGCGGTATCGATATGCACATGGCCGATATTGAAGCCGGACACGAAATCGTGGATGACCTTGACCACCTGTGCCGTAGTCACGCCGCTGAGCGCCGCCTTTTGCTTGTCGACAATGACCTTGTATTCGCGCTGGTCGGCGGTGACCGAATCATCGACATCGGTGACATCCCAGGTGTGGGTGAAGCGATGGCGAACGATCTTGGCGATCTTCCGTAACTCGTCGTAGTTCGGACCGTAGATCTCAGCAAGCAGGGTGGCGCGTACCGGTGGCCCCGGCGGATCCTCGACCAGCTTGATATTGGCCTCGGGGTGGCGGCTTTCGACCGGCTTAAGCAGTTTGCGCAGGCCGAGCACGATTTGTTCGGACTTTTCGCTGCGCTCATGCTTGCTGATCAGGTTGACGCGGATCTCGGCGATGTTCGGGCCGCGCTTGACCGAGCTGCCGCGCAGCATGCCGTTGAAGTCGATCGGGCCGGGGATGCCGACGAAGGTCTCGTAGTCCGTCACCGGCTTGTAACGGTGCAGCACCTCGCCGATATCGCGGGTGACGGCATCTGTGACTTCCAGCGGTGTGCCCGCCGGCATGTCGATGGTGATATTGAAGGTGTTCTTGTTGCCCTTGGGCAGCATCTTCAGCTCCACCGTGCCCGGCGTCATCGGGCCGTTGATGCCCGACGGCCGGAAGAACTGCCAGGACGGCTCCCACAGCGAAAAAAGCATCAGCACCGCGGTGATGCCGAAGAAGATGTGCCGCACCCGTGGCTTCTCGATCAGCGGCCTGGCCAGCTTCAGGTAGACGGTGGCCAGCCAGTCATGATGCTCGGTGATCTCGCCGGCGTTGGCGTCTACCTTGCAGTGCATGAAGCGGCGGGCCACCCACGGTGTGAGCATGTAGGCGATGACCAGCGAGGCCAGCATGGCCACCGGTGCGTTGAACGGGATCGGCGCCATGTACGGCCCCATCATGCCGGTGACGAAGGCCATCGGGATGAAGGCGAGGATGACGGCGAAGGTGGCGATGATGGTCGGCTTTCCGGTCTCGTTGGCGGCGAGGATACAGGCCACCGCCTTGTCCCCGGCCTGGCGTATGCCGGCGCTGAAATGACGGTGAATGTTCTCGATGACGACGATGGAGTCGTCGACCAGCAGGCCCAGGGAGAGGATCAGCGCGAACAGCGTGATGCGGTTGATGGTCTGGCCGAAGACGAAGCCGACGGCAAGCACGATCAGCAGCACCAGCGGGATGTTCATGGTGACGATCGCCGCCTCGCGCCAGCCGAGGAAGATCAGCAGGATGATGACGACGGTGGAGATGGCGATGCCCAGATGTTCGATCAGGGTGTTGACGGCGTCGTTGGCCTGTTTGCCGGAGTCGCGCGTCACCGTCACGCGCACGTCATTCGGGATAAGATCTCCCTTCAGGGTGTCGAGCTTCTGCAGAATGCGATCGGCGACCACGACGGCATTGGTACCGCGCTTCTTGGCCAGGGTGATGCTGACAGCGGCCGTTTCTCCGCCATGCGGGGCATGCTGTTCCGAGGGACCGAAGCCGATGCGGGCCACGTGTTCGATCTCACCCGGACCTTCGCGGACGGTGGCGACATCCCGCAGGTAGATGGGCTTGCCGTGGTGCACGGTCAGCACCAGGCTGGCGACGTCATCCGCGGATCTCAGAAAGCCGCCGACATGGATCTTCTTGACCATATTGTCGTCCACCGCCGTTCCGGCAGACTCGGCCACGTTGGCGGCGTCCAGCACATGCTGGATGGTCTCGATGTCGATGCCCTGGGCAGCCATGCGTCCGGGATCGAGGTCGATGGTGACCTGCCTGTCGCGACCGCCGATGGTGTCCGCCACCGATACGCCGGGAAGCGGCGCCAGTTGCTCCTTGACGCGCATCGCCAGCTGTTTGAGCTGCATACCGCTGTAGTCTGTGCTGGACAGCGTCAGCACCACGATCGGTACGTCATCGACGTCCAGCGGCTTGACCAGGGGCTGGGAGGCGCCCGGGGGGATACGGTCGAGGTTGTGCATGATGTGGTCATACAGCTTGACCAGCGAGGCTTCCTTGTTCTGCCCCACCTTGAACTGCACGGTCACCATGCCCATCGAGTCCGTGGCCGCACCAAAGGTGTGATCGACCCCCGGCATTTCGTGCATCACCATCTCCAGTGGCCGCACGATGAGGTTGTGCACCTCCTGGGGCGAGGCGCCGGGCATGCGCACGAAGATGTTGGCAGCCGGTACGTCGATCTGCGGATTCTCTTCGCGTGGGGTGACGAACAGCGCCATCAGTCCGATCAGGAAGATCACAAAGCTGGCGATCGGCGTGATCTGCGAGTGTGTGGCCTTCCAGCTCAGGCGTCCGGCGATGTTCAGCTTGCTCGGGTCAAAGGACATGTATGCCGATCCTGATTAGCGGGATTGCGAGGGGACGATGCGCTCCCCGGAGTGCAATGGGGTACTGGAGGAGACGACGATGCGTTCTCCGGGGTTCAATCCGGAAAGCACCTCGATGTTGCCATCCCATTCGCGGCCGGTGCGGATCATGCGGAAATGCACACTGTTGTCCGTGTCCACCATGTACACACCGGGGATATCCGAGGAGGACACGATGGCCGTGCGGGGGATCATGATGCCGTGGGTCTTGCCGACAGCAAAGCTCACGCTGGCGAACATGCCGGATTTCAGGCCGGGAATCGCCGCCAGAGTGGCCTTGACGAGATAGCTGTGGGTGGTCGCATCGCCCGAGGGTACGATCTGGGCGACATGGCCTTCGATGGTCGTGCCCAGTGCCTGCACGGTGGCCATCACCACATCGCCGAGCTGGACGTGGTTGATCTGCTGCTCTTTGACATAGGTCTGCAGTTCCAGATGCGCCGGATCCTCGATGGTCAGGATGGGCTCGCCGGGCTTGGCCATGTCGCCGTTGTCCTTGTGCTTGGCGACGACGACACCCGAGATCGGGGCGGTGATGTCGACATACTGGACCTGCGCCCTGGCCTGAGCCAAGCCTGCCCGGGCCGCATGCAGGCCCTTTTCGGCGATCTGGTATTTCAGGGCGACCTGCTGGAATTCGCGCTCCGTCACCGCCTGTTGGGCGCGCAGGGCGCTGAATCGGTCGTAGTCGAGCTTGGCCTCCTCGGCCCTGGCCTTCGCCTGGGCAAGGCCCGCCTCGGCCTCATGCAGGTGTGCGCGCTCATCCGCGGAGTCAATGTGCACCAGCAGCTCGCCCTTCTTGACACTCTGGCCTTCCCGGGCCTTGATGCTGCGGATATAGCCCATGACGCGCGAGGCGACATCGACCCTGTTCTCGGCGACCACGGTGCCGGACGTCAGGTACAACTTGGGGATGGAATCGGTGGCGATGGTCATCACCGTCGCCGGCACGGTGGCCTGGACCGATGCCTGCTGTTCCTGATGGTTACCGGAGCAGGCGGCCAAGGGCAGCATGAGCATGCACGCCAGCATCGTTTGGCGGGAGCGGGGAAGATTCACTGCAATACCTCCGGGGTCAGTTGGCCGGTGGCCAGATACAGGTGGGCGCGCGTGGTAACCTGTTCGAAGCGGGCCTGGATCACGGCGGCGCGGGCCTGATCCCGCTGGGTCTGGGCCTGTAACAGATCGGTCATGCGCTCCAGCCCTGCCTTGAAGCGGGCCTCGGTGATGCGCAGGCTTTCCTGGGCCTGGGCCAGCGCCTGCTGGCGGGAAGACAGGCGTTGATCCGCTTCATGCAGGCCACGGTAGGCGTCGGCCACCTCGTTCTCGATCTGATGCGTCTTGTCGGCGATCTCGAACTCCAGGCGGCTGTGCTCGGCCCTTGCCTTCTCCATCGCCGCTCTGTCGCTGCCCCCGGCGAATACATTCAGATCGATCGTGGCGGCGATCTGGTAATTGGAATTGTGCAGCCGCCAGTGCGGATCGTTCCATTGTTCAGTGGCCACCAGGTTGATATGCGGCAGCATGCCGGCGCGGGCAACGGTGTTTCCCGCTTCGGCCGCCTCTCCCTGCGATTGCAGGGCGAGCAGGTCCGGGCGCTTGTGCAATGCCGTTTCGGTCAACCGAGCCAGGTTCTGCTCAGGGGCATGGATGACGATGCCCTGCTTGATCTGCGGTGTGCGGCTGGCTCCCAGGTTCAGCAGGGCACGGATATGATCAAGCGTACGCGCCTCGGCGTTGGTGGCAGCAATGGCCGAAACCTGGCTGTCCTCCAGATGGACCTTGGCATTGAGCACATCGCTTTTGACCACCATGCCGCGGGCGAGTAGGGCTTCGGCAACGTGCAGGTTTTCCTCCGATGACTTGACCGCCTGGGTGGCCACCACCGCCATGGCGCGCGCCGCCTTCAGCGCGGCGAAGCTGCGGATGACCTGGTAGATGACGTCCTGCCGGCGCATGGCGTTGGCATGGATGCTTGCCTGCAGCCCGTATTTGGCCTCATCGATGCGGCCATAGTTCGCGCCACCGGAATACAGGGGCAGCGAGGCGGAGACGGAGTCCTGGAAATTGGTCACGGCGCTCGGATTGTTCAGCGACGTCAGAGCCATGTCGTTTCCCGTCACTGAATGCTGCAGCAGCTTGGTGCCGAATACGGTGAGCGGGGAGTCCGTTTTCATGGCAGTGGAGCGGATGTCCACCCGTGGGAACAGCGCCCCCCTGGCCTCATCCAGGCCGGCGCTGGCACTGGATACGCTCATCTCCGATGCCATCAGGGAGGGGTTTTGTTTCAACGCCAGGGAGATGGCGGCATGGATATCGAGCGGGGTGTCATCGGCGGGGGCTGCTATCGCCACGTGCATGCCGAGGCCGACGATGGCGACGGCCAGTCCTATGATGGTTTTGTATGCTCCTGGGCGCGAAATTCCGTCATTCATTTCTCACACGCTTCCGGGCAGTAAATGCGTTTCAGCGATTGCACCAAGTCGGCAAACGCCGGCTCCGCTATTTCATAATATACATGCTGTCCCAGCTTTTTGGTGTGCAAGATGCCCATCATGCGCATCTTGGACAGATGCTGGGAAAGATTGGATTGCGAGGCGCCGGTGGCTTCTATCAGATCGGTGACGCACATGGGGCCATTCAGCAGGTGACATAGAACGGTGAGCCGAACCTCGTGGGCGATGCCGCGCAGGCCCTGAGTTGCCGCGGTGATGCTTTCCTGGGGGAAATCGCTCATGGGCGAAATATTACATATATGATTATATTGTCAAGTTCTAATATAAAAGGCTGGCTCGCGTCTCTGCTTTGGTATGGGATGGAAATGGGCCTGGCTTATTCTTACTTGGCGGTGAAAACGGTGCCGACGCCTGCATCCGTGAATATTTCGAGCAACAGGGCATGGGGCACACGCCCATCAATGATATGGGCACGCCCCGTGCCGTGATGCACCGCATCGAGGCAGCACTGCACCTTCGGGATCATGCCGCCGGCGATGATGCCCGAGTCGATCCATTCATGGGCTTGCGATGCCGTGAGCTGGGAACGGAGCTGCTTGTTTCCGTCCATGACACCGGGAACGTCCGTCAGCAGGATGAGCTTGGCCGCGCCCAAGGCCTTGGCGATGGCGCCTGCAACCAGATCGGCGTTGATGTTGTAGCTGACGCCTTCTTCCTTGTTGTAGCCGACGGGGGCGATGACAGGCACGAAGCGGTCCTTGTCGATCAGTTCGAGCACCTGCGGGTTGATGCGACTGACCTCACCCACGTGCCCGAGATCGATGATCTCCGGTGCCTGCAGTTCAGGGGCATCCTGCTGCAGCACGAGCTTGCGGGCGCAGATCAGCCCCCCATCCTTTCCGGACAGGCCGATGGCGCGGCCACCCGCCCGGTTGATGTTTGAGACGATCTCCTTGTTGACCAGGCCGGCCAGCACCATCTCCACGATGTCCATGGTCTCACTGTCGGTCACGCGCATGCCGCCGACGAATTTGGCCTCCTTACCGAGCTTCTTCAGCAAGTCCCCGATCTGCGGCCCACCGCCATGTACCACGATCGGATTGATGCCAACCTGCTTGAGCAGGGCGACATCGCGGGCAAAGCTTTCCTTAAGCCCGCTTTCGACCATGGCATGCCCGCCATATTTGATGACGATGGTCTGATCGGCGAAATGTTGTAGATAAGGAAGGGCTTCGACGAGAATGGCCGCCCGTTCCTGGGGCGAGATCATGTTGCCTCTTTGACCCTCGGCTTCGGTGTGGGTTCACAATCCAGCAGGGACTGCCAGATCCAGAGTATGCTGCATGTCGCCAGGGTCATGCCGATGCTCAGCATCAGATAGTTGTTTTCGGGGTTGCCCAACTGCTCTCCGACCGGAAGTAGCACGATGATGGCCGGCGCCAGGACGGTAAACCGTGTCCAGGCCATGTTCTGGCGCAGCATCACGCTTGCGGCACCGGGGAACGACAGCAAGGCATAGAAGGTCATGATGATCCAGTGATTTGTCGGATCGTAGCTGCGAAGCTGCTTCCATACGCCGATGGAGCTGGAGTTCAGATGAACCTCGACGGCAGCACCCGCGACAAGAAACAGCAGGCCGGACACCAGCCAGAGCAGCCAGCCAATCCATACGCGCTTGCGCACGATATGGTTGATCCACACAGCATTGCCGACCACATACATGACGGTGGCAAAGAACATTCCCCATGGGGCGTACTGAAAGTCGATTTCCATGCCGGACTCCTTGGCTGGCCAAGCATAGCAGCCCGAATGAAAAAGGCTATATATGCCGCCCCCTTATCAACCGTTTTAAGCCTATATTGTCTGTGGTTTCCTCATCGTGTCTCCACTTTTTCCGTGCAGCCGGGGGAAATGGGTGGGCAGATGCGCCGCACTTCCCGGCTGCGACGGCCTATAGTCCAAATATTCATCTTCGAGAGATTAATAAATAGGCAGAATCCAAGTGCCGCATGGGGTGAATTTTCATATGTGATTGATTTTAAACAACAATAGGATTTGGCACAGCGCGTGCTTTCGTCAGGGCAGGAGCCCCATCCATGCGAAGGGGACATGTATCACTCGAGGAGAACGCAATGAGAAAACGATATTTAATGGGTTTGGTACTGGGCGCATTATTGGGCACGGTCGCAGCTTCGGAAACGGCGCTGGCGGCAGGCTCGACGCCGACCTTGTCACAGGTGCTCGATGCCTCCGGGGTTAGCCTGTCGGGCTTCATCGATGCCTCGGGTATCTATGATAATAATGGTACCACAGCATTTACCAGCGGCACGTCCAGCCGTGCCTACGACAACGGCGTCAACAGCCTGAATATCCAGATGCTGGAGTTGGCGCTGACCAAGGCCCCGACGGAGGGCTGGGGCGGTGCCCTGGTGCTGAATGCCGGTCCGGATGCGACGATCGACCACTCCTATCCGATGACCGCAGACAATTTTGACATCCAGCAGGCCTATGTCAGCTACCAGAGCGGTGGCGCCAAGCTGGAGGTGGGCAAGTTCGCCACCCTGATCGGTGCTGAGGTCATCGAGAGTCCGGACAACTGGAACTTCTCGCGCTCCTGGGGCTTCGAGCTTGGACCGTACACCCACACCGGTGCGCGCCTGTCCTATGCCCTGAGTGACAAGGCCAGCGTCACCGTCGGTGTCAACAACGGCTGGGACATCATGACGGCATTTAGTGATGCCAAGTCTGTGGAGGCGCAGATCACCTACAAGCCGACCGACTCGTCCTACCTGAGTGTGCAGGCTACGTCTGGTCATGAGAGTAATACGGGATCCAATCCAAGTACTACCTTCGGCACACGGACAATTGTTGATACCGTTGATAGCTGGGATATCAACAGCAAGGTGTCCGTGATGGTCGATGCCGCCTATGGCGAGCAGAAGAATGCCATCAGCCTGGCCACTGGCTCCACGGGTCTGCCGCAGATGGTCAAGTGGTGGTATGTCATTCCCTACCTGAACTACCACATCAACGATATGTGGCGCGTGGCCCTGCGTTACCAGCACTTCGATGACAAGGATGGTTTCCGTACCGGTGTGGCGCAGAAGCTGAACGCGGGCACGATCACCCTGGCCTATATGCCGAGTTCCGCGGCCGAGGTGCGTGCCGAGTACCGCTACGACAAGTCCAACGTCAAGTCCTTTGTATCCACCAAGGGCACGTCTCCGAAGGACAGCCAGTCCGAGGCTGCTCTGGAGTTCATCTACAAGATGTAAGCTGCTTGATAGCCTGGGAAGGGGGCGCCATCGGCGCCCCCCTTTCTTGTTGCCCGGCTGCGGTTTGATGCCCATATCGCGTTGTGATTAAAAAGAAGTATGAAGAGCCTACATAATAGGCAATTGGCAAACTGCCGCTCTACATAAAATTTATTAACTACTTATTATGAAAGGAAAAATACTGATAGTCAGCACATGGCACAGGCCATGCTTAGTCAATGACATTGGCGGCGTAGTTGAAAAGGGCCCGCAGCCTAACCGTATCGAAGCGCTCGGGCAGCGGTGCGGAATTATGATTAGGAGGAACGTATGATGAAGATGGTTACGGCAATCATAAAGCCGTTCAAACTGGATGATGTCAAAGATGCCCTCATCGAATTGGGTGTGAGCGGCATGACCGTCAGCGAAGTCAGGGGTCATGGCCGGCAGAAGGGCCATACCGAACTGTATCGTGGAGCCGAGTACAAGGTTGACTTTGTTCCCAAATCGGAAATCACGGTTGTCGTCAGCGCTGAAATGCTGGATTCGGTGATCGACGTGATCTCCAAGGCAGCGAATACCGGCAAGGTGGGCGATGGCAAGATCTTTGTCACGAGTGTCGAACGCGTGGTGCGCATTCGTACCGGCGAAGAAAATGTTGATGCCCTTTGAATCTGAACGAAGCGGGAAAGGAGAAAGGATCATGTTGAAAACTGTACGTGAATGGTTTGGTAGGCTTGCTGCGGTAACTGCCGGTGTTTTTCTTGTGCCGGGCGTGGCATTGGCCGATGCGAAGCCGACCCTGAATTCGGGTGATACGGCCTGGATGCTTACGTCCACAGCGCTGGTATTGTTGATGACGCTGCCGGGCCTGGGCCTATTTTACGGTGGTATGGTGCGTAAAAAGAACGTGCTGTCGGTAGTGATGCAGATGATTGCGATCACATCCCTGGTGTCTGTGCTTTGGGTGGTTTGCGGTTATTCGATGGCTTTTTCAAGTGGAAATGGTTATATCGGCGGCTTGTCCAAGGCCTTCTTCGCCGGTGTGGGCTATGGTGCGATTTCCGGATCGATTCCGGAAACCGTGTTCGCCACATTCCAGATGACCTTTGCCATCATCACCCCGGCGCTGATCGTCGGTGCCTTTGCGGAGCGCATGAAGTTCTCCGCCATGTTCGTGTTCATGGGCATCTGGGTGCTCGCCGTCTACTCCCCGATCGCCCACTGGGTCTGGGGCGGTGGCTGGCTCGGCGGCATGGGTACGCTGGACTTCGCCGGTGGTACCGTGGTACATATCAATGCCGGTATCGCTGGTCTGGTGGCTGCCCTGGTGCTCGGCAAGCGCGTCGGTTATCCGAAGGAGGCCTTTTTGCCGCATAACCTGGTCCTGACGCTGATCGGTACCGGCTTGCTGTGGGTTGGCTGGTTCGGGTTCAATGCCGGTTCCGAGCTGGCAGCGGACGGTACCGCTGGTATGGCCATGCTGGTGACGCAGGTCGCTACCGCTATGGCCTCGATGACCTGGATGTTCTGTGAATGGATCATGTTCAAGAAGCCGAGCCTGCTGGGTGCCTGTTCCGGTGCTGTGGCTGGCCTGGTGGCCATTACACCTGCTTCCGGCTTTGTGGGCCCGATCGGTGCTCTGGCCATCGGCATCGCTTGCGGTGTGGGCTGCTTTATCATGGTCGCCTATGTGAAGCGTGCCTTCGGCTATGACGACTCTCTGGATGCGTTCGGTGTGCATGCCATCGGCGGTATCATCGGCGCCATGATGACGGGTGTGTTCGTCGATTCCTCGTTTGGTGGTGCAGGTTTCGCCAAGGGCGTGACCATGGCCCATCAGCTGATGGTGCAGGCGACGGCCTGTGGTGCCACGATTGTCTATGACGCCGTGGTAACCTTCATCATCCTGAAGGTGCTGGACGTGATCATGGGTCTGCGTGTCAGCGAGGAAGAGGAAATCGAGGGTCTGGATATCAGCCAGCATCACGAGCAGGTATACGAGTAAGCTGGCTGCACAGGTGGCTATCCCATGGCTTGCCGCAGAGGCATGAGATAGACGCGATCCGGGGCCGTACGGGAAACTGTACGGCCCTGGTTTTGCGCTCCGCTAATTTTTCGATGGAGGCGTCTAATGAACAACAGGCTGTTGCTGCATGCATTGTCCATTCAGGACCGGATTCTGGAACCGAACAGCCTGCCGCTGCTGGGGCGTGTATGGGTATATTCCAAGGAGGGATGCAGCAAGGATCTGTTTGTCGGGCACTGCGTCACGATGCTAAGCCGCCTGGGCCTGAGCGCCTCGGATATCCATCTGCGCGACGATGTCATGGCTTTCGATGCGTCGTCGGATCAAGGGGTGTATACCATCGTGATTTCCCTGGCTGATGATTCTCTGGCCTCACAGTATTTTTACTTCATCGGCATCTGGAAGCGCGTTGAATCCGGCAGCGATGGGAGCAGTTTCCCCCATGATTTCGAATGCGTCACCGATGACGAGTTGCCGCCTCCAGAGTGCTATTATGAGGTGTATTTTTCGGAGAACATGGTCCAATTACCTGAGGCCCGACAGGCCGTGAAAGGCGAAATCATGGGGCAGAGCCTGTTTAACGGAAATTACTACCTGGTCAGCAACGGTCGTCTGGTGGGGGCATCGGAATCAACCCCGCTGCGCTTTGTGGTGTCACCGAGAAGTCCCGGCGCATCGTTGTCCAGGGAAGAGGTCAAGCTGATCCTGTATTCGATCCGCAATCTTGTCGCCCTGATGGGGGCGTCGGTTTACCGATACAACCGCGTATGGGCGGATGAGGCGGAAAACAGCCTGTATCAGCGCATGATGATTCTGCTGCAGAAGGCGCAGGAGGAGCATGTTTCTCCTGCCATGTGGGATGGACTCGTTCGTGAGAACGGGGACCTGCTGCTGGGCTCTGCAGAACTGGCAGCGGGACGAGGCCGGCTGAGTTTTGAAATCGATGGATACAAGGATCTGTTTGAGAGCATTGTGGGAGAGATTCAGGGCACGGATATTCCGGGACTGATGCCGTTATGGCCCCGCATGCGACTCGCCTTTGAACATGCGCGTTCGCTGTTGAGTGAACGCCTGGCCATGATTCGCCGCTCCCAAAAGCAAGCTGAGGTTCTGCTGCAATTGCTGCATTCCCGTATGCTGGCACATCAGCAGCGCATGCTGGCGGATTATAATGGCCTGACCAAACCACATGATTGATTGGTAAGCACGGTATGCTTAATTTATATGCATCAAAAAAATGCATGGGATCATATCCATGATAAATCAAGCGCTTGGAGCAGGCGGGTGTTTGGCTTGCCAATTGCTTTTTGAACCATGAATCGCTGGGGGGCGAGACCTTCAGTTATCGAGATATCGAGATGAGGAGAGCAAACCGTGAATAAAGATGTGAAGAAAGTATTTGAGATGATCGAGGAGCACGAGGTTGAGTTTCTGGACGTTCGGTTTACGGACACGCGGGGGAAATGGCAGCACTATTCGTTTCCGATTGGTCAGCTGACGGAGGAGAGGTTTGAGGAGGGATTTCCGTTTGACGGCTCGTCGGTAGCGGGGTGGTGCGACATTGACAATTCGGACATGGCGATTGAGCTGGATCCGGCGAGCGCCCAGATTGATCCGTTCTTTGAGGCCTCGACGCTGGTTCTGACGGGGTCGATTTTTGATCCGACGACGGGGCAGGACTACAACCGCTGCCCGCGCAACCTGGCGAAGCGCGCGCTTCAGTACGTGAAGTCGAGCGGTCTGGGCGATGCGGTGTACTTCGGCCCGGAGGCGGAGTTTTTCGTGTTTGACGATGTTCGTTTCCACAACGACATGGGTACGTCGGGCTACTCGGTGGATTCATCGGAGGCGGCGTGGAACTCGCGCAAGGAATATGCGGAAGGGAACATGGGCCACCGTCCGGGCGTGAAGGGCGGCTATTTTCCGGTTCCTCCGGTGGATTCGCTGCAGGAGATCCGCAACGACATGGTGGTGGTGATGCAGGACGTGGGTCTTGAGGTTGAGTGCCATCACCACGAGGTGGCGACGGCGGGCCAGTGCGAGATCGACTTCAAGTTTGGTGCGCTGATGGAGACGGCGGACCGCATCCAGTGGTACAAGTACGTGGTGCACAACGTGGCGCATGCGCACGGCAAGACGGCGACGTTCATGCCGAAGCCGCTGTTCGGCGACAACGGCACGGGCATGCACACGCACCAGTCGGTGTGGAAGGGCGGCAAGAACATGTTTGCCGGCGACAAGTATGCAGGGCTGTCGCAGGAGGCGCTGTGGTACATCGGCGGCATCATCAAGCATGCGAAGGCGCTGAATGCGTTCACCAATCCGTCGACGAACTCGTACAAGCGTTTGGTGCCGGGCTACGAGGCCCCGGTGATGCTGGCGTACTCGAACCGGAACCGTTCGGCTTCGTTGCGTATTCCGGTGGTGAGCTCGGATGCGGCGAAGCGTGTTGAGGTTCGTTTTCCGGACCCGACGGCGAACCCGTACCTGGCGTTTGCGGCGATGCTGATGGCGGGTCTGGACGGCATCAAGAACAAGATCGACCCGGGTGCCCCGGCGGATAAGAACCTGTACGACCTTCCACCCGAGGAGGCGAAGGGTTTCCCGACGGTTGCGGGCAGTCTGGAGGAGGCGCTGAAGGCGCTGGATGCGGACCGCGGCTTTCTGACGGCCGGTGGTGTGTTCGATGACGACATGATCGATGCATACATCGAGCTGAAGCTGGAGGAGCATGACGCGATCCGTCTGCGTCCGCACCCGATGGAGTACTCGCTGTACTACTCCTGCTGATTGGATCAGACCTCAGCAACCCATGGGCCGCCCTTATCACAGGGCGGCCCTTTATTTTTGAACTTTCTCCATATATCTTGGCCGACCTTGCCCAAAGGGCGTTTTTCATGAAATTCAGTAAACCAGTGGAGTGACGAAATGGTTGAAATATCGGTCAAGGCAGGTGATCCGGGAAAGCAGCGGGATGATGCCGTGGTGTTGCCGCTGCTGGCAGGGCGCAAGCTGACGGCTGCAGGCAAGAACCTCCAGGAAGCAACCGGGAAGGTGATTCCCCAGTATCTGCGCAAATTCGATCACCTCGGAAAATTCGGGGAGATTGGATTGCTTTATGAAGTCGCGAACGTTTTTACCCAGCGCGTGGTGTTCATCGGCGCCGGTGAGGAAAAGAAGCTGACGCTGCACCATCTGCGTCGGCTTGCGGCCATGGCTGTGCGCAAGCTGAACGGCAGCGGTGCTCGCGATATCTCGCTGTATCTGATGGAACTGAACGTGCGCGGCGTTTCCCTGGAGGACAAGGTGCAGGCCGTGGCCGAAGGTGTGTGGCTGGGCCTGTACCGTTTCGACAAATACCAGGCCAAGAAGGATGACAATGAACCCAAGCGCGAACTGCGTTCAGTGACGATCATGATCCCGTCCCGGCGCGACCTGGCCGAGGCAGAATCAGCGGTGCGTACGGCACGCGGCATATGCGAGGGCGTGAACTTTGCCCGGGATCTGGGCAACGAGCCCGGCAACGTCTGCACACCCGAATTTCTCGGCGAGCAGGCAAAGGGCCTCAAGCATGGCAAGCTGAAGGTGACGGTGATGGAGAAGTCGGCCATCGAGAAGGCCGGGTTCAGGGGGCTGTTGGCGGTCAACCAGGGCTCGGACAAGGAACCCCGATTCATCGTGTTGCACTATCAGGGCGGTGCCAAGGGCGACAAGCCGGTGGCTCTGGTCGGCAAGGGGCTGACCTTCGATGCCGGTGGCATCTCTGTCAAACCGGCGGCGCAGATGGACGAGATGAAGTTCGATATGTGCGGTTCCGCCGCCGTGCTCGGTATCTTCAAGGCTGCCACCGCACTGGAATTGCCGGTCAACCTGTTGGGGGTCATCGCCTCGACCGAGAACCTGCTTGGCGGTTCGGCCTACAAGCCGGGTGACGTCATCACCTCCTACAAGGGCATCACCATCGAGGTGCTGAACACCGATGCCGAGGGCCGCATCATTCTCGCCGATGCCCTGGCCTACGCGGCCGAGCAGCAGCCGGCCGAGATCATCGACTTCGCCACGCTGACCGGCGCCTGTGTCATTGCGCTTGGCTCCCAGGCCAGTGGCCTGATGGGCTCGAACGAGGCCATGATCCAGAGGCTGAAGTCTGCCGGTGATCATACCTTCGACCGCGCTTGGCCGCTGCCGATGTACGAGGAGTATCAGGAGCAGATCAAGAGCGAGATCGCCGACATCAAGAACATTGGCGGACGTGAGGCCGGGACGATCACGGCTGCCTGCTTCCTGTCGCGTTTTGTCGATGAATTGCCATGGGCGCACCTGGATATCGCCGGCACGGCCTGGAATATGAAGGGCAGCGATATTTCTGCCAAGGGGGCAACGGGCGCGGGTGTGCGCCTGATCGTGGATTACCTGCAACGCCGTGCCTGAGGCTCCGATGCCGGAAGGCCGGAGCCGGTTGATTCTGTATGTGGCATGGGCCTTCGGTGGCCTGTTGCTGGTACCGATATGGTATTTTAACCATCCACTGTTCCTGCTGATCAATGGCTGGCACGAGGTAACCGCCGATGCGGTGCTCGGTGTGGTCAGTGGGTTCGGCGACGGACTGGTAGCGGCGGTACTGCTGACCTCGCTGATGCTGTGGCGATTTCGAGAAGGATTGGCCGGCATCTCTGCTTTTCTGCTATCCGGACTGCTGGCCCAGATTCTCAAGCATATCTTCGACATGCCAAGGCCACCCGCCGTGTTCGGGCACGTGCACGTGTTGGGAGCAAGATTGACTGCGCACAGCTTTCCGTCGGGCCACGCGGCTACCGACGGCACCATGGCCGTGCTTTGCCTGTACCTGTGGGGGAGGCATGACTGGCGGGCATGGGCAGGCATGACGCTGTTTCTTGTTGCCGCCTATGGCCGCATCTATGGCGGCGTGCATTTTCCTTTCGACGTGGCCACGGGGCTGATGCTCGGCTGGATCAGCATGGTTCTTTGCTGGCACTGGGTTCAGTACCGTGATTTTGCCACATGGATCCGCAGTGCCTGGGGGTGGCGGGCGCCGGCCATGCTGCTGATGGTCGAGGCAGGGGTGCTCGGCATCGGTTACCGGATGCAACCGTCCACCGCTCAGATATTGGCCCCGGTATTGTCGGTCGCGGCGCTGCTCTGGGTGACGCAAAGCTGGAGGATCAAGCGTGGAAACCAAGGTTCACTTTGAAGCCCTGGAACAGCCGGACCGGGTGGAGGGTATTGCGCGCCTGCTGCACCGGCGCGGCAGGGTGCAGCCGCATGTGTTGGTGTTGTGTCCGGATGCCGATTTCATGCAGCGGCTCGACGAACGTCTGTGGACGATCCACCCGGAATCTTTTCTGGCGCATGGCATCGATCGCGGCAACGCCGAGGAAAACGCAGATCAGCCGATCCTGCTGACCCGGTCGGTGAAACGCGACAATGCGCCGGCGGTATTGGTCAATGGCGGCCTGGAGGTGCCGCCGGACGTGGCGGATTTCGCGCATATCGTCGATTTTGTGGATGGTTGGGATGAAAACCTGAAGCAGGCGGCGCGCGAACGATTCCGCACATACCGTGATATGGGCTTCGATCCGGAGTACCTGGGGGGTGGTAGCCGCCGTACCTAGGCTTTGCCCCAGCCCGGTTCGATACGTAGCATATGGCGATGGCCGACGAACCCAGCATGGACGAGATACTTGCCAGCCTTGATCGGCTGCTGAAGGAAGGCGAGGGCCGCAACGATGAGCCTTCGGAGCCGTCGCAGAAAACGCCGAGCAAGGAACAAACCGAAGAGCCAGTCGAAGAGCCAACCCAAAAGCCCGTTCCTGGTTTCCTGACGGACTCGGGTGAGGCGGCAGCCGAAGAACCTCCCCGCGTGTCGCAAGACAGCGAGCCCGGGGTTGCCGAGAAAGCTTCGGGTGGCGGCAGCGAACCGGACCAGGCAGCTGTCGCCTGGCCCGGGCCTGCCGAGTCGGCTGTCCCCAGGCGCATCGTCCTTACCGATGCCATGATGGTGGATGATGTGCAGCAGCCTTTGCCGTTGCCGATAGGTGATACCACCCCTGCCAAGTCCGGTATTGCCGGTTCAACCGATCCGGAATCGGGGCCGGCTGAGGCAGAATCAGCCCCTGGCGAACCCTCGCGGGCGGTTGCGTGGGATGCACGGGATATCCAGGCCCTGGTGGATCAGGTGACGGATGATGTCTGTTCGGCCATGGCTGACCAGCTTCCCGATCTGATTCGCCAGGCGCTGGCGCAGCGGCTCACGTCCTTCGTCGTCGACAGGACTCAGAATCAGGACTCGGAATCAGAGGATTGACCATGCCGGCTTCGGAATTTGCGAAAACCTATGATCCCCAGAACGTTGAGCCAGCGGTCAGCGAACAATGGCTGAATTCGGATGCGTTCTGTCCCAATATGTCCGATGCCGATACCTATTGTATCGTCATACCACCGCCGAATGTCACCGGCTCGCTCCACATGGGCCACGCATTCTCCTATACGCTGCAGGATATCCTGATTCGCTGGCAGCGCCTGCAGGGGCGCCCGACACTGTGGCAGCCGGGTACCGACCATGCCGGCATTGCCACGCAGATGGTGGTGGAGCGCCTGCTCGACCAGAAGGGAGAGCATCGGCGCGAGCTGGGGCGTGAAAAGTTTCTCGATCGTGTCTGGGAATGGAAAGAACATTCCGGTGGGACCATCGTCGGTCAGCTCAAGCGCCTCGGCGCCTCCTGCGACTGGTCCCGCGAGCGCTTTACTCTCGACGAAGGTCTGTCGGACGCCGTGCGCGAGGTGTTCGTGCGCCTGTATGAGGAGGGCCTGATCTACCGCGGTAAGCGCCTGGTCAACTGGGATCCGGTGCTGGAGACGGCGGTGTCGGACCTTGAGGTGCAGCACGTGGAGGAACAGGGGCATTTCTGGCATATCCGCTACCCCCTGGCCGACGATCCGTCCCGCCATGTGATCGTAGCCACCACGCGTCCGGAGACCATGCTCGGCGACATGGCCGTGGCCGTGCACCCCGAGGACGAGCGCTACCAGGATCTGATCGGCAAACGGCTTTCCCTGCCGCTGACGGGGCGCACCATCCCGGTGGTCGCCGACGCCTACGTCGATCCGGAATTCGGCACCGGTTGCGTGAAGATTACACCGGCACACGACTTCAACGACTACGAGGTCGGCAAACGCCACGACCTGGAGATGCTGAATATCTTCGACACCCGCGCGCATGTGCTGGACATTGGTGACATGCCGGAACAGTACCGTGGCATGGAGCGCTACGAGGCGCGCGAGCATATCGTCGCCGATCTGGATGCGGCGGGCCTGTTGCACCGGGTCGAGGAGCATACGCATCAGGTCGGGCGCGGCGATCGTTCGCACGCGGTGCTGGAGCCGTATTTGACCGACCAGTGGTATGTGAAGATCGCGCCACTGGCCGAGCCTGCGATCCGGGCCGTCGAGGAAGGGCGCATCCGGTTCGTGCCCGAACACTGGCAGAAGACCTATTTCGAATGGATGCGCAATATCCAGGACTGGTGCATCTCCCGCCAGTTGTGGTGGGGGCACCGCATTCCCGCCTGGTACTGTGACGATTGCGAACACGTGACGGTATCGCGTGATACCCCGGAACGCTGCGAGGGCTGTGGCGGTACCCATATCCGCCAGGACGAGGATGTGCTGGACACCTGGTTCTCTTCCGGGCTATGGCCGTTTTCTACGCTGGGCTGGCCGGAACAGACGCAGGAACTGGCCCGTTTCTATCCGACCAATGTGCTGGTGACCGGCTTCGACATCATCTTCTTCTGGGTCGCGCGCATGATCATGATGGGCCTGAAGTTCACCGGCGAGGTGCCGTTCCGCGATGTCTACATCCATGCGCTGATCCGTGACGCGCAGGGCCAGAAGATGAGCAAGTCCAAAGGCAATGTCATCGATCCGCTGAAAATGATCGATACCTATGGCGCCGATGCGTTGCGTTTCACGCTGGCGGCGATGGCCACCCAGGGGCGGGACGTCAAGCTCGATGAGAAACGCATCGAGTCCTACCGCAACTTCATGAACAAGATCTGGAACGCCGCGCGCTTCGTGTTCATGAATCGGGACGAGGCGGTGCCGGATGCCTCCTTCGTGCCGGAGAATGACGTGAATCGCTGGATCATGGTCGAACTCGATGCCTGTGCCCGCGAGGTGCAGCAGGCGCTCACTGAATACCGCTTCAACGAGGCAGCCTCTGCCCTGTACAACTTCATCTGGGGCACCTACTGCGACTGGTATGTGGAGGCGGCCAAGGTGCCGTTGTATGGCGAGGATGCCGCGGCCAAGGCCGAGACGCAGGTGGTCATGCTCACCGCGCTCGAGGGCTGGTTGCGTTTGCTGCATCCATTCTGCCCGTTCATCACCGAGACGCTGTGGCAGGAATTGCATGGTCCGGAGGCCAGGCTGGTTACCGATCGCTGGCCCGAACCAGGTCGGATACCCGAAGCGATGCAGGTGGCGGCGCGGCGCATGCGGCATGTGAAGGACCTGATTGCGGCGGTGCGTTCGGTGCGTGGCGAGATGAATGTCAATCCGGGCCGGCGCATCGTGGCGGCGGTGGCGTGTGACGAGGGGATGCGCGCCGATTTGTCGGCGCATCTGGACCTGATCGGAAATCTCGCGCGTCTGGACAAGCTGGACTGGCTGGAGGCCGGGGCCGAGCTCGATGGCGCGGCGGTGATGCCGCTGGAGGGGGCCACGCTGTTTCTGCCTCTGGCGGGATTGGTCGATGTGGCCGAGGAATTGGCGCGCTTGGCCAAACAGCAGACAAGGCTGGACAAGGATATCGCCATATTCGAGGGCAAGCTCGGCAATGCGAATTTCCGCGACAATGCGCCGGCTGTGGTCGTAGCCGAGGTCGAGGAAAAGCTCGACAAGGCACGTGCGGCCCGCTCCGAGATCGAGTCGGCGATGACCAGACTGCACACCCTGGCCTGAAGCCATTCAGGATCTTTTCCAAAGCGGGGACTTCATTCCACCTGCCGGGGGGAATGCCCACCATTGACCAGCGAGGGGGATGACCTAATATCGGCCGCGCATGATTGTTGCTGAACGACTATCCCGTTATTACGGTGATCACATGGCCGTCGGCGATCTTTCCTTCCATGTGCGGAAGGGTGAGGTCATGGGTCTGCTTGGCCCCAATGGTGCCGGCAAATCGACAACGCTGATGATGCTGACCGGCTTTCTGCCGCCGTCTTCCGGTTCGGCCACCGTGGCGGGTATTTCCCTCGACGATACCCTGGGCATTCGCCGCCAGATCGGATACCTGCCGGAGAATGCACCGTCCTATACGGACCTGGACGTGCAGTCGCACCTGCGTTTCGTGGGCCGCATGCACGGCCTGCCGGTCGGCACGCTGCAGGAGCGGGTGGCGGCGGTGGCTGGGCTGTGCGGTCTGCAGGAGGTGCTTCCCCGGCGTATCGACGAGCTGTCCAAGGGCTATCGCCAGCGGGTGGGACTGGCCGCGAGCATGCTGCATGATCCTCAGTGCCTGATCCTGGACGAGCCGATCACGGGTCTGGATCCGAACCAGATCGTCGAAGTGCGTCGCCTGATTCGCCAGATCGGAGAGCACAAGACGGTGCTGCTGTCCTCGCATGTCTTGAGCGAGGTGCAGGCCGCCTGCGACCGCATCATGATTATCGACCAAGGAAGGCTGCGCGCCATCGGCACGCCGGCGGAATTGGCGGGCCAGATGCGCGGCGGATCGGTATTGAGGCTACGCCTGAAGGGCGAAACGCAACAGATGGAGCGGCAGCTGCAGGCGCGGTTGCCGGATGTGAGCATCCATTCCGACGGCACGGATAAACCGGATGTCCTGATTCTGCAGCATGCGGATCCAGAGGCTCAGCTGGCCGAGGAGGCGTTCCGGGCGGCGGTTGCGGCTGATGCGGTGATTCTGGAAATGGTTCCGGAGTCTGCCACGCTCGAGGATGTGTTCCGGCGTATGACCGGGGGCCGGGCGTGAAGCGGGTTCTGGCCATTACCTGGAAGGAGTGGCGACAGACCATCGACACGCCAATGGGCTATGTCGTCGCCGTAGCCTTCCTGCTGGCCTCGGGTTTTTTCTTCGGCAACACGCTGTTTCTTGCCGGCCAGGCCGATATGCGCAGCTATTTTCACATGCTTCCCTTGCTGTTCATGTTTTTCATTCCGGCGCTGACGATGCGCCTACTGGCCGAGGAGAGGCATTCGGGAACTTTCGAGCTGCTGGCGACCCTGCCGGTGCGCGAAGTGGAGATCGTGGCCGGCAAATACCTGGCGGTCATGCTGCAGTTGCTGTTGATGCTGGTGCTGACCTTGGTATACCCGGCCAGCCTTTCCACGCTGGGCAATGTCGATGGCGGCGCCGTGGCGGCCTCCTACCTGGGTGCATTGCTGCTGGCCGGCGTCTATGCCGCCATCTGCCTGTTCGCCTCCTCGCTGACGCGCAATGCCGTCGTAGCCTATGTGCTCGGATTCGCCATGCTGCTGTTTTTCTTCCTGATCGGACAGGCATCGCCGGAGTTTTCATCGGCGATGCAGGACTGGCTGACGCTGGTCAATCCCGTTGATCGCTATCAGTCGATGACGCGCGGGGTGATTACCCTGGGCGACGTGATTTTCATGTTGATGCTGGCGTTGGCCTTCACGGCCCTGACGAAATTTCAGCTTGAGCGCAGGAAATGGTCGTGACGCCGGGCGCACCGACGCCTGAACCCATGCAAGCCGCGGAGGATCGGCGGCCCCGCCTGCGGCGACGGGCCGTGGCGAGCCTGCTCGTGTTGCTGACTGGTTGCCTCATTCTCGCCTTCGCAGCCCAGATGATACGCCTGCGCTGGGACATGACTGAGGGCCATATCCATACGCTGTCCGCCGCCACGCGCAAGGTGCTGGCGCAGTTGGATGAGCCGATCATGATCCGTGCCTACGTGACGAAGGATCTGCCCCAGCCCTACGGCCGCGTGCGGCGCTTCATCGAGGATGAATTGCGCTCCTACCACGAGGCCGGGCATGGCAAGGTCGGATATCAGATGGTCGACCCAAGCTCGGACCAGAACGTGGCGAATGCCCTCATCGCCATGCGCATCCCACGCGTGCAGGTGCAGTCGATCGAGAACGACAAGGCGCAGATCAAGCAGGGATATCTTGCTGTGGTGGTCGAATATCTCGACAAGAAGGCGATCATCCCGGTCGTGCAAAGCGAACAGGGATTTGAGTATGTGCTGACGAGCAAGATTAAGAAGCTGACGGGCAAGGGACGTATCAAGGTTGGTGTGGTTTCCGGATTCGGGGCCACGCCCCTTTCCCGGTTGCGGGTCTTTTCCCGGTTGGTCGGAGATAGTTACCAGTTGGTCAGTGTGCCACTCGACAAGCCCGATGCCACCATCCCCGACGATGTGCGGGTGCTTGTGGTTGACGGTTTCGAACAGGCACCGAGTGCGCGTGCACGCTACCTGCTCGATCAGTTCCGTATGTCCGGGCGCGGGCTGCTGATCCTTGCCGGCAACGTCAAGCCCGATCTTTCGGCAGGATTCAAGGTGCGGCCGATAAAACCTGTGGCCGAGGCATGGCTGAAGGAGATGGGCGTGGCCGTTGAGCCTGGGCTGGTACTGGACACGCAGGCGACGTCCATCACGGTCAATACCCCGAATGGCAGGATCTACGTGGACTATCCGTTCATTCCGCAGATCCGGAATATCAACCACAAGCAGCCGGTAACGCACGGCATGTCCGTCGTCTCCCTGCCCTTCGCATCGCCGCTAGCCTGGGCGGGGGAGGCTGGTGGTGGGCATCGACAGGTGCTGTTGCGCACCTCAGACCAGGCAGCCCTGCAATCCGGGCCTCCTTACGATATCAATCCGCTGTTGCCGCTGGTGCGGCGTTTTACCGGTGTGACCTTCGTGGCCTCCAAGTTGGCCGTGGCCGTGGACGGACCTGCCAGATCGGCTTTTTCCTCGCCGCCGCCAGGAGTGAAGCTTGCGTCTTTGAGGGAAAAGACCAGTGACAGCCGACTGATCGTGGTCGGGTCGCCCGGCATGCTGGACAATTCTCTGCTCAATGGAAACGGTGCCAGCCTGACGTTGAACATGATCGACTGGTTGGCGCGCGACAATTCCCTGATCGCCTTACGCTCGCGCAGCGTCATTCAGCGCCCGTTGATCCAAGTCGGTTCCGCCGAAAGGACGCTCTGGAAGGGGTTGTGGATGTTCGGGCTGCCGCTGCTGGTTGGTTTGGCTGGGCTGGGGCGCTGGTTCTATCTGCGGCGGCGCCAGGCTGCCGGCATGCGCCCGATGGAAGCGGAGGGCGGCGAATGAGGCGAATCCTGGCATGGGTTGCGACAGTGTCGGTATTGCTCGCCATTGCCATTTGGGGCCTGGTACGCTGGGCTCAGCCGCCCGAGGCTCTGCAGGCCATGCCGGCGTGGCCATCCGTGGTACCGGGTCAGGCAACCGATATCATCCTGCGTGCCTCGGGCCCGACCCCCAGTCAGGTGCACTTGGCCCGCCGTGGCGGTATTTGGCAGGTTCAGCACGGCAAGGCATGGAAGGATGCAGATGGCCAGGCTATACGGGACATGCTGGGTACCCTGGCGAATATGCGTCCGGACCGGCTGGTGACCCGTAATCCCGGGAATTATGCCGATCTGCGCGTCACCAATAATGCCGATCGCATTACCGTCAAAGGTAAGGCGGGGTCGATGATGATCGACCTTCTGGTCGGAAAGCCGGGGCCCGATCTGGTTTCCACCTATGTGCGCCTGGTGGGCAAGCCGGACGTGCTGAGCGTGGACCGTTCCCTGGACTGGCAGGTGCGCCGCGCCTATGCCAGCTGGCTGAAAAAGAAGCCGCATACGGTTGCTGTCAAGACCAATATGGCAAAGCAGAGCCGGAAATCCGGCAAGGACAAGGAGGCCGGCAAATGAACCCGCCGGCGCTGATTCTGTTCGATTGCGACGGCACGCTGGTGGATTCTCAGCAGCAGATCGTCGCCGCCATGCAGGTGGCCTTTACCGACAATGGTCTGGCGGCACCGGATGCGTCGGCGGTGCATGCCGTCATTGGTCTGTCGCTGGCAACAGCGCTCGATCGCCTGGCTCCCGGCCTGGATGAGGCATCGGGGCAGGCGGTGCTGGCCACCTATCGCCGGGCCTATGTCGGTTCCGAGCAATCCCTGACCCTGTACCCGGGGGTGCGGGAGGGTCTGGAAGCGCTGCGTGACAAGGGCTACTGGCTGGGTATCGTGACCGGCAAGTCCCGCAACGGTTTGTTGCGCGTGCTCGACCATTTTGATCTGCATGCGCTGTTTGAGGTGTGGCGGACGGCCGATTGCTGTCCTTCCAAGCCTCATCCAGCCATGGTGCTTGAATGCATGCACGAACTGGGCATGGATGCGGCCAGGACAAGGGTGATTGGCGATGCCTGTTTCGACATGGAAATGGCCCGCGCCGCCGATGTGATGGCGCTGGGCGTTTCCTTCGGCGTCGAACCGGCCGAACGCCTGATAGCGGCAGGGGCGATGCGGGTGTTTGATCGCTTCGACGAGATTGCCCCGTGGTTCCCCAGCCTTGCTGGCGAAGAGACAATCGCTTAGTCCAGGCGGACGGGCATGCTAATCTGTAGCCTAGGTTGATGACGAGGAGCCTACGACGATGATAAGCAGAACGGTCAAGTACAGCCTCGCCATTCTGGCGATTGTGGTGGTGGCCTTGCTGGTGGCACCCTGGTTCATCAATGTGGATCGCTACAAACCGCGCATTGCCTCCGCCATTGAGAATGCCACCGGCCGCCATGTCGAAATAGGTGAGATCCATGCCTCGTTATTTCCGTGGATTGGCGTCAGGCTGAAGAACGTCAGCCTGGATAATCTTCAGGGGTTCTCGTCGCGACCGTTTGCCTCCATCGATGATCTGGATATCAAGGTGGCGCTGCTGCCGCTGTTCAGCAAGCGCTTGGAGATCAAACGCTTCGAGGTGGACGGGTTTTCGCTTTCCCTGGAACGCAATGCGTCCGGTGAGGGAAACTGGCAGGGATTGGGTGGCCCGTCCACGCAGGATGCGGCAGCGTCTGCCGCCGGCAATGCCGGCCAAGCTGCATCTGGCAGCATCCCCACGGCGCTGACAGCGCTGACCGCCGAATCGATTCATCTGCAGAACGGCCGCCTGCTCTGGTCCGATGCCAAAAGCAACACACGGATCGAACTGACCGATCTGAACCTGAAGGTCGACAACGTCAGCCTGAACCAGCCCTTCGCATTCAACCTGTCGGGCAAGGTTGCCGATGGCAGTTTTACCGCGGATGGCAAGGTCGGCCCCATCGGCAAGCTGGCCGCGTTCGATATGGTCCATCTGCCGGTACAGATGCACGTGCAGAGCGAGCATATGTCGCTGACACCCTTGCAGAACCTACTGACATTCTGGCCAGCCGCGCTTGGTGATATCCAACACGCGACGGTTGGCATGGATGCCAGGTTCGAGCAACGCCCGGATGGAGTGCGGGTGACGACGGGCAGCATGAAGCTGGCGGCAGCTTATCCATTGGCCGCCCAGTGGAAGGTCGAGATGCCGGATGCGCAGTCGGTGAAGCTAGAGCAGGCGAAGCTGTCGATCGGTGGAAAGGGCGTGCTTGATGCCAGTGGCGGCATCGGCAGCCTGACGGACAATCCATCTTATCAGTTTACCCTGAACAGCGTTGTGTTGACCCGGTCATGGCTGGGTGGCCTGATGCCCGCACTGGTTGATCTGTATGCCGCCAACCCCGCTCCGTGGCAGCAAATCAAGTTCGGGGCCATTGTCAGCGGGGATACCCGGGGCATGGATATCCGCGATCTGAAGCTGATGCTGGATAACGACCTGGTACAGGCCTCCGGCACCGTGACGTTCGGTCGGACCCCGGCCATCAGGCTGAGGCTTGCCGCCAACGGCCTGCATGCCGATCCATGGCTGCCGCAATCGAAACAGGCGCAGGCCCAGCCTGCGGCAGCTCAGGGCACTTCTGCGGCGGGTAATGCCGCCAAGAAAGTGGAACCTGATCTGCGTTTTCTGGTTCCGTGGGATGTCAATGCCCAGGTGCAAGTGGAGCGACTATTGCTCAAGGGGCTCGAATTCGATCACCTGCGTGCCCGGCTTGTCGCCCACAACGGCAGGATAGATTTGAACCCCTTTCGCTTCGAACTGGCTGGCGGTCAGGTCAGCGAACATGCTGTGATCAATGTCAAGGCCTATCCGGTGCGGTGGGGCGAATCCACCCGCATGAGCGGCGTACAGATTGGGCCGGTGCTGAAGGCACTGGCAGGCTCCGACATGCTGGAAGGCACGCTGCAGATGCAGTCCGATACCCAGGCCACGGGGCTGTTGCCTGCTGATGCCACACGCTCGCTGAACGGCCGAGGCCACGTGCTGGTCAGCGACGGCATGGTGCGCGGGTTCAATATCGCTGCAGCCATGCGCACCTTGGGTGGTGCTTTGCCCACGGGCACGCCGAAGAACACCGACTTTTCCCAGCTTTCAGGTAGCTATGTGCTGACAAACGGCGTGGCGCGAAACGATGACCTGTTTCTGGCCTCACCACTGATCCGACTGACGGGCAAGGGTACGGTGAACCTGGTCAACAAGACGATGGACTATCATGTGAAGCCGACACTGGTCGGAACCCTGGTCGGCCAGGGCGATACCGTGACGGCACGCAAAGGGCTGTCGGTACCCCTGGCCATATCCGGCCCGTTCAGCAGCCCGACGATACGCCCGGAGGTCAATGCCGGTACGATCATCCAAAACCTGCAACAGGGCAAAGGTCTGGGTGGTCTGCTGAAGGGCGCCCCGTCCCAGCCGCAGGCCCCGGCAAACCCAAAGCAACAGCAGTCGCCTCCGCCGAACCCCCAGCAACAGCTGAGAAAGGGGCTCGAGAAGCTGATTCCCCATTTCTAGCGAGATGCCCCGCCATGCCTGTATTCGAACGCTTGCGCCTGGATGCCGAGCGACCGCAAATCCGGCTGATACGCCGTGCTGTCGAGCTGATTCGGCAAGGGCTGTTCGCGGCGGTACCCACGGATACGACCTATACCCTGATGTGCGCACCGGAGGCTTTTAATGCCCAGGGCGATATCCGCCGCCTGCGCCAGTTGGACGAGCGCCACCTGTGGTCGCTGGTCTGCAGTGATCTATCACAGGCCTCGCGCTACGTGAAGATGGACAACGCGGCCTATCGCATTGTCCGCCATCATCTGCCCGGTCCCTATACCCTCATCCTGCCAGCTGCCTCGACGTTGCCCCGCCGTATTTTCGGCAAGCGCCGGGATGTGGGCATCCGCATTCCCGAGCATCCGGTCTGCCGCATGCTGCTTGATGAGTTCGGTGAGCCCCTGGTGGCGACGACCCTGCAGTTTGCCGGGGATGATGTGGCTGAGATCGATCCCGAACGCATCGTGGAAAGGTTAAGGGGGAATGATTGCGTCGTGCTCGATGTCGGCTGGGGAGGTATGGTGCCGACCACCGTCGTCGACCTGTGCGGCGCTGCTCCCGAGCTGATCCGGCAGGGAGCGGGGGAATGGCCAGCCTAAACCAAGGGTTGAGATCGGGACCAGGAACGGTTACTTGTTCGTGTAGATCGCAAAGGAGGAAAAATTGAGGAGAAAGAGAGCAAAAGAATCGACTGGCGCTGCCATGAGCGTGGAGGAGCGCAAGGCGGCGAGCTCGCTGGCGGGCATCTTCGGTCTGCGCATGCTTGGCCTGTTTTTGATCCTGCCGGTGTTTTCGACCTATGCACATGGCCTGAAGGGCGCACGCGAGCATCCGGAACTGGTGGGCATCGCGCTGGGCGCCTATGGTCTGACCCAGGCTATTCTGCAGATTCCGTTCGGCATGATATCCGACAAGATCGGGCGCAAGCCGGTCATTGCCTTCGGCATGCTGCTGTTCGCCATCGGTAGTGTGGTGGCGGCGATGTCGCATACGATTACCGGCGTGCTGATCGGCCGTGTCATCCAGGGCTCGGGCGCCGTGGCGGCTGCCGTCATCGCTCTGACGGCGGATCTGACGCGCGAGGAGGTACGGACCAAGGCCATGGCCATGATCGGCATGACCATCGGCGTGTCCTTTGCGATTTCGATGGTACTGGGGCCGTTGCTCGATCGCTGGATCCACGTGTCCGGCATATTCTGGCTGACGGCGGTACTGGCAATCCTGTCGATCCTGTTCCTGTACATGGTGGTGCCCGAGCCGAAGAAGCTGATGCACCATCGCGATGCAGAGGTGACCCCGGCCTTGTTCGGGCAGGTGCTTCGTGATGGCAATCTGCTCAGGCTCGACGCCGGCGTGTTCATCCTGCATGCGGCGCTGACGGCGCTGTTCGTGGTGCTGCCGCTGGTGCTGGCCGATCCGAAGTTTCACCTGTTGAGCCAAACCAACCAGTGGATGCTCTACCTGCCGGTGATGCTGTTTGCCTTCGTGTTCATGGTTCCCATGATCATCGTCGCCGAGGCACGGCGCAAGATGAAGCAGATCTTCTCGCTGTCGATTTCGCTGCTGGCGATCGCCTGCGTGATCCTGGCGACCTCGCAACATTCACTGTGGGCGATCGGCGTGGCGCTGTTCATCTTCTTCACCGGCTTCAATACACTGGAGGCGAGCCTGCCGTCGCTGATCTCCAAGTATGCGCCGGCCGGAGCCAAGGGCACGGCCGTCGGCGTCTATAACAGCTGCGAGTTCTTCGGCGCCTTCGCCGGCGGTGTGCTGGGTGGCTTCATCTACAGCCCGGCCAAGGAGAACTATGCCACCGTGTTCCTGGTCGTGGCCGGACTGTTCGTGCTGTGGCTGTTGATCGCCATGACCATGAACCAGCCCCCTTACCTGGCGACGCGCATGCTGCATGTGGAGGTCACCGATCCGGAGGCGATCCACGGCATTGAGCAGCGCCTGCTCGCCCTGGCAGGCGTGGCCGAGGCGGTCGTCGTCGTCGAGGAGAATGCAGTCTACTGCAAGGTCGACAGCAAGGTCGTCGACGACCAGGCCATGCACGCAGCGCTGGCCGGCTGAGGCATGGACGGGCGGCATGCCACTGTGCTTGCCGCCCGTTCGATGGGGCACGCAACCGATGCACGTTCGCGTTTTTACGCGGCGATGATTCTGGTGGCCGAGCCTTGAGCGCGCGGCAGACATCGTCCTATATCAATCATTCTGCGCTGGGCATCGTCTTTCTGACGGTATTTCTCGATCTGCTCGGCTTTGGCATTGTGCTGCCGCTGATGCCGATCTACGCGCAGCTGCCGCAGTTCCATGCCAGCAGCGCCGAGATCGGTTGGCTGATGGCCGTCTATTCGCTGATGCAATTCATCTTCGCCCCGATATGGGGACGCATGTCCGACCATGTCGGGCGCAAGCCCATCCTGATCATCGGCCTGTTCGGATCGGCCGTCGCCCATTTGTTCTACGGCTTGGCAGGCTCGTTGACGGTGCTGTTTCTGTCCCGAATGGTGGCGGGCATGGCTGGAGCCAACCTGGCGACAGCGCAGGCAGTTGTTGCCGATGTGACCAGCCCGGATAAGCGGGCCGGCGCCATGGGCATGATCGGTGCCGCGTTCGGACTGGGTTTCGTGCTTGGACCGGCGCTGGGCGGGCTGCTGTCCGGCCCCGACTTCGGCAACCATCCGGAATACGCCCCTTTTGCGGCGTCGGCGCTGTGCTTTTGTAATGGCGTGTTGGGCATATTTTTACTGCCGGAGACGCGGCAGGCCGGTCGCGGTGGCCGGCAATGGGTGTCGCCGCTTTCCGTTGATCCCTGGAAGGCGGCATTCTCCCATCCCATGGTCGGCATGCTGCTGTTGATCGGCCTGCTGCTGACCACGGGTTTTGCCAGCTTTGAAGTGGCGCTGCCACTGTATGGCGGGCTGAGGCTCGGCTGGTCGCTGACGACGGTTGGCTATTTCTTTGCCTATGTTGGCGTTCTCATCACGCTGGTGCAGGGCTTTTTGGTGCGGCGCACCGTACCGCGCCTGGGTGAGGTACGTGCCGCTTCATTTGGCTTCACGCTGTTGATTCTGGCCTTTGCCATGCTCGCCTCGGGCCCTGGCCTGGGCATGCTGATAATCATCACGATCCCGCTGACGGTTGGTTTCGGATTGTTGAGTCCGAGCCTGAGTGCGCTGCTGTCGCGCATCTCTCCCGAGAATATCCAGGGCACGATCATGGGCCTGTATCAGTCGGTCAACAGCCTGGGGCGTGTTATCGGCCCCTCGCTCGGCGGTTTCTTCTTTGCCGCCCATCGCGCCGGGATGCATGGTCCGGTGGCGCCGTTCGTGGCTGCCTGCGCCATGCTGGTGCCGGCCATGCTGCTATTGCTCGGCTACGTGGCGCCCCGCCACCCATTGCACCGTCAGCGAGTCTGAAGTCTCAAACGCGCTGCCGGCGATGTTGGCCCGATTGCTTGATCCAAGCCCCCATCGCACTGAACACGAACAGGATGCACAGGGCCAGCACCACGGTGGCCCCGGAAGGCCAGTTAAAGGCATAGGATACCAATAGCCCCACAAGCGTACCGCTGAGCGAGACGCCGAGGCTGATCGCCCACAAGGTGCCGAGGCTGCGTCCCCAGAACCAGGCGCAGGCGGCCGGCAATACCATCAGGCCGGTGGTCAGCACGATGCCTGCAAGCTTGACGCACAGGATGACTGCCAGTGCCACCACGCCGTGCAGGATGAAGCGGTAACCGGAGACGGAAATGCCGCTGGCAGCGACCGCGGTGGCATCGAAGGCGATGGCCCACCAGACGCGGGCAGAAAGCAGTAGGCCGCCCAGCACCGCGATAGCGGCGACATACAGCCATACGACGTCTCGGTGGGAGATGGTCAGGATGTTGCCGAACAGCCATCCGAACAGATCCACCTGATAGCGGTTGGTGGTGGACAAAAGCACGATGCCCAGGGCCATGGCGCCGGCGAACAGCAGCCCGGTGCCGGCATCGTTGTTCAGGCGCAGGTTTCCGGTGGTGGAGGGGATCAGCAGCCAGCCTACTGCGAGGGCCGTGACCGTGACCGTCGGCAGCAACGGCAGCGACAGTACCACGGCCAGTCCGAGGCCCGCCAGCGAGGCGTGCGAAACACCGACCACCAGGAAGGACAGGCGATGTGCCAGAATCATCACCGAGATGCTGGCCGTGGTAATGGCGATGAGCAGCGCGGGCACCAAGGCGCTGCGCATGACCTCGCTGGACAAAAAATGTGAAATCAGTTCCATGTTCAGTGACGATGGGCCGTTGACGACGCAGGCGGTTCGGCGACGCAGCCGATGCAGCGGGTATCATGGGCGATGACGTGCATATGTTCGCCATACATGGCGTGCCAGATGTCCTCCGGGATCTGCTCACCCTTCATGGCATGGTAGTGGATGCGCCGGTTCAGGCAGGCCACCGAATCGACATGGCCGGTGATGGCAGCGATGTCATGTTCGACCATGACGATAGCCATCTGGTTTTCGTCGCACAGCCGACGTAGCAAATGGTAGAGCCTTTTCTGAGCCGAGGGGTCGAGAGCGGCCGAGGGCTCGTCCAGAAGCAGCAACTCGGGCCGGCTGATCAACGCCTTAGCCAGGCGAACCCGCTGGCGCTGACCGCCGGACAGCTGGCGGAAGTCGCGATCCCCAAGATCGGCGATATCCACCTGTTCCATGGCCCAAAGCACATCCTGCTGGGATGACGGGCGTCGCCACAGCGGCGAGGCGTAACGTGTGTCACCCATAGCCACGGCATGGCGCACACTGATCGGCAGTTGCAGCTGGTCATCGTGCAGTTGTGACAAAAAGCCGACCCGCTGCAGCAACCGCCGGCGGTTGAAGCGTTTCAGACAGTGGCCGAAAAGGTCGACATGGCCCGAGGCCGGTTCGATCAGGCCGGCGATCACCGACAGCAGGGTGCTTTTGCCGGCCCCATTTGGGCCGACGATGCCCAGAAAATGACCAGCTTCGAGTTCCAGGTTGATGTCTTGCAGAAACGGCGCGTGCGCAGGGCCCACCGATATACCGGATAGTTGCAGCACGGGTGTGTTCACGGGTGCAACCGCTTAAGATTTTCCTGCATCAGTTGATCCCAGCGCATGGTGTCCGTGCCTAGGGCGTCGAGCATCACCCGGCGCAGCGGGTGCCGGCTGTGTGCGACTATCCAGTCCAGGCCCCGGTTGTCATGGCGCTGCTCGAAGATCAGCAGCACTGCGGGATGGGCATCGATGACCTGCAGGGCACGGTCGAGATCGCGCGGGCCGAATTCCTGTCCATGCCGATCGGTTTCGAGCACGACCCGCACCGGCACGCCCGCCTGCTCGCACATCGGTTGCCAGGACGGGTGCTGCATGATGACGCCATCCTTGCGATAAGGGGCGAGGGCGGCAATCCAGGCCGCCTGGATGCGCTTGGTTTCGGCGATGGCCTGGTTCAAACGGGCACGGATCGACACGCTGTGGGAGGGATAGATTTTCTCGAGTGCCGCCGCCAGGCGAGGCAGGGAAGCCCGAACGAGGGCTGGGCTGGTCCAGGCATGGCTGGTACGCGGCCACAGGTCCAGGATATTTCCCGCGGTTTCCAGACCGGACCAGCCGCCGTCGTCACGGGAGGCGCGGACGAGGAGAGTGGCTTTCCGAAGCGACTCGGTGGCCTTCGGCGACATCTGGAAATGATGGGGATCGGCAGTCGATGGCAGCAGGACGGTAATCACGGCCTGGGGATCAAGCATGCGGATCAATCCGCCCAGAGGTGGCAGCGTGACGGCCACCTCTGCCCTGGACAGGCTTGGAATCAGCAGCATGGTCAACACTGCCAAAATAGGAAGCATGAGTTTTCCGGCCGCAAGCATGCTGTACGTTCGCCTTTTACCAATTGCCGCTGTATGATCTGCACGGGTTCTCAGTAATGATGGGCGGCGTCTGCGATTAGGCATGGATACCAGACGTCCTGCGGAGGGAAGCCAGGGGATGACGGCGACTGACATCATCATCGATAAACGGCTGGGACAGACATGGCGTCCATGTTAGGCAGAGCGTGTCATCCGCGCAATGACAGCGCCTTGGACGTCGAAGGCCATCTGATGGACCAGCCATGATATCGCCGGATTATTTTTCCCAGCGCTGGAGCTGGTACCACCCAATCCTCTCCCGGGGGGAGAATCCGGCCAGCCGCTGCCATATTGATATTCGTCGTCTGCCCCTGCGTGTGCCGGGGGAGGATGCGCGGGAATACATTCCTTTCGCTGTACATTCCAAACTACAGCTGACGCTCTCCCAGGCGCTGTCGATGCTGCAGGATTATGCCGTCCGTTATATCGTCAAGGGCGAAAAGGTGTCGGCGCATCAGCTGCCCCAGACCAATGCCGAATCGCGGGCGATGATCCAATACCTGCGCGAAAAGTATCCACATATCTCAAGAAGCCTGTTGCATCACTGGTGTGCCGACGCGAAGGGAGCGCCAGCCCTGCTGACGCTGTGGCGGGATCTGTGGACGCGCGGTTGGCAGCAGGAGAGGGCGGACATGGCTCCCTGGGTGCCGGCGGTCAATGTCCTGTTGCTGCGCCTGATGCATGAGTACCTTGCCCGGTTATCGAAGGATCATCTGGAGCAGACTTCGCATGCCATGCTCTGCATCCTGGGCGGATTGTATCACTGGGCGCTGATGGCGTTTCTGAAACAGCATGCGGATGGTACGGTGGAGGTCACCCGCATCGCCACCTACGAATCCATGGTGGTGCCCGCAACGCCCATGGCCTTCATGCAGCATCAGCCAGAGGATGCCCTGCTGGGGGACGATCGGCAAATCATCATGGCCTACGGACTTGAGCCGGAACTGGTACCGCGCATGCGCAGCATGCGCAGCCGCCTTGGTCCCAAGAATGAGGCAGGCATGCTGACGTTGCTGGGCAAGGATCGTCTGGGCGCACATCTTTTGCGGCGAAGTTGGGCCCGTCTCGCGCTGTGGGATCTCGCGGAGAAAACGGGAGAGGGTGCGTGGATGCGCTGGGTGCTGAACGCCAAGCAACTGGACCATTTGCTGACATCCCCGGAACAACTGGAACCTACATTCGTCGAGATGCTCGAGGCAAGCCGCCATCATCCCTTTGCCGCATGGCTGCTGCAGCAACGCGGTGGCGGCGGTGGCCTGTTCCGCAAGGGCGGGAGCGAACCGTGGCTCCGTGATGACCGTACCCTGCATGCCTTCCGCGTATTCGAGGAGGATGTGCAGGTGGAGATCGCCAGACGTAAAGCCGAGCGCCTGTGGCTCGACCAGATGCCGGCCATTGCCGGCAGGGCGCGTGGCAACGAAGCCGACAAACTGCTGGAAGTGGCGTATCGCGACGGCAAGATCATCTTTCTGCTTCCGGGAACGGAGTCGTCGCTGCACATCGGCTCCAAGTTGTCATCGAAGCAGGCTTGCCTGATGATCGATTGGTCGGATTATTTGGCGGCGATGAGTTCCCTGCATGGCGATGCCTCGGGTTTTATCAGCAAGACATTCCTTCCCGGCATGCTTGGTCGCATTCATGGGGCAGGCAAGGTGTTCGTAGATAGCCTTTCCGCTGCTGGCTGTCAGTTGCGTGGGCCGGTGACGTCATTGGTGGATCTGGGGCTGTCCATCCGCCAGTTGCTGCGCGAATGGTATGTTGAATTGGGCGAAGCTCAGGCGGGTGGGGAGATCGATCTGCCGACCGTGGCCATGTGCTTGGCCATGGTTGGGGAATGGACCCATACGGAGGTGTCGAAGGCTGGCATGGAGACCCAGCGCATCACGTTCAGTCTTGCTGTGCCCCAGGCCTCGGCAGGACTGGCTCGCGATGGCGGTGCCGGACGCCTGGCGGCGTATCGGGATGCCAAGGCTGGACTGAAATCCCCCGGAGGTGTGCGTGTGGAGAGCGTCGATACCGGTACCGGGCAAAAGGTCCAGCTTCTGTACAACAGTGGCTTTGCCCTGACGGCGGCAGCCGTATCGGAGCTGACCTCATCTGTGCGCGAACGGGCATCGGTACGGGAGCTGCGCATGGATAGCAAGGCAGCCCAAGTCGTGCTGCGTGAATTCCGCCTGCCGGAGGGCCAGTTCGATCTGTTTTGCATCCAGCAAGGCCCGGAGGGAATGCCGGCGCTGCTGCTTCTGGTGGGTCGGCCGTGTCTGTCCGGCGTGGACGTGGATCTGTTTGAATTGCTCGACCCGAATTCTCCATCTGCGCTGCGTATCGTCGAGGAAGGCCTACCGCGCTGGCACTGACCGTGACGAGCAAC
>Ga0307440_1000081_pt1 | contig 39023 bp, 36 predicted proteins | sample SalMarWE160410MG_FD_202150 | JGI IMG/M metagenome (GOLD analysis project Ga0307440, IMG submission 202150) | Salt marsh sediment microbial communities from the Plum Island Ecosystem LTER, Massachusetts, United States - WE1604-10 | ecosystem: Environmental > Aquatic > Marine > Intertidal zone >...
CAACGCTGAACCGCAGAAGCGAACGGTCCGTTTCGTTGCCTGTGCCGTTGCCATCGAAGGCGCGGCGGAAATAGGCCGGCAGCCAGCCGATCCACGGCAGACACGAAACCAGGAACACGACCAGGTAGTAGGTCCAGCCGCCGCCATGCCCCTGCATCGGATGCAGGGCGCGGCCGATGTTCTGTATCCAGATGAAGTCGTACAGGAATTTCGGGCCGTTCTCGATCAGGATCAGCAGATACCACGGGATGGCCGTCAGCAGGAACAGGCCGAGGCAGGGCCACCACGGAAAGCGCTTGATGCAGCCACGGACATCGCTGGCCCACAGGCGGTCGAGCCCGATGACCAGCAGCGGCACCACCGCCCCCACCGGTCCCTTGACGCTGACCGCCGCCCCCATGGCGGCAGCCATGGCGTAGGCCAGGCGCGGGCCGCCGTCCCGGATCCACACGGCGTAGCTGAGCAGGGCAGCGGCGATGAAGAAGTTCAGTACCGCGTCGAGGATGGCCGCATGCGCCAACAAGGCCACCTCCAGCATGCTCAGGAAAATGGCGGCGGCCATCAGCCCGAAGCGGCGGTCCTTCAGGCGCGTGCCTGCGGCAAGCAGTACCCAGGCGGTCAGCAGCGTGAAGATCGCGGACGGAAGACGGGCGGCGAAGGCGTTGTCGCCGAACAGCTTGAACGACAGGTCCATCAGGTAATAGGTGAACGGCGGTTTCTCGAAGAACTGCATGCCGTTGGCCGTCGGCACGATCCACTGGCCGTGATGCATCATGTCCAGCGCCGTCTGCGCGTAGACGGTCTCGTCGTAATCGAACAGCGGCGCCAGGCCGAGGGCCGGCAACGTCAGAACCGCCCAAGACAGCATGAGCAGAAGCGGATAGATTGGCCTGCGCGTATCCGGGGAGGGTGTCATCGGTCGCCTTGCGGGGTGAATGTTTTCAAGCATACGCTCGCGGATAATCTATATCGTTCGGTCCGCGGATGCATCCGCGGACGTGCAGGCAAGGGGTATCGGCGATCTTGAACCGCAAGACGATGATGGTGGTGATCAAGCTGGGCATCACGGTGCTGCTGCTGGCGGCGGTGCTGTACTATGTCAATGTGCATGCGCTGTGGCAGAAGGTGCGCTCGGTCGATCCCCGCTGGCTGCTCTACTCATGGTGCTGCCTGGTCGTCGGCTATGTGTTGTGTGGCATCCGTTGGGCCTGGATGGCTGAGGGCTTGGGACTGACGGTTTCGGTGCCGCGCAAGATCAAGCTGTATTTCCTCGGCATGTTCGCCAGCCTGTTTTTGCCGTCCACCATCGGTGGCGACGTGCTCCGCGGCATCCTGCTGGCCAAGGGGGAGGGGCGAACGGGAGCCGGCTGGCAGGCAACGGCCAGCGTACTGCTGGACCGTCTCAACGGCCTGTATGCGCTGTCGTTGCTGGTCAGTCTGGCCATGCTGGCCTTTCACTGGCCGCCGGTATGGTGGCTGGGCTGGCTGGGTGGCGTGACGGCGATGTGGATCGGTTTACTGTTCTATCCGCGCCTGCACGACCGCATTCCGGAGCGCTTTGCCGCCATCCGCAGCCTGCCGATCAACGACCGCCGCCTGAACGTCCGTTGGTGGCGAAGCCTGCCGGTTTCGTTCGTCTTCCAGGTGCTGATCGTGCAGGCGCACGTGTTCCTGGGCATGGCCGTGGGCCTGCACATGAGCTGGCCGGCGTTTGCGGTGATGGTGGGTCTGGTCGGCCTGATGGCCTTCGTACCGATTTCGCTGAACGGCCTGGGCGTGCGTGAGGCCGGTTACGTCGGGTTTGCCGTGTATTTCGGCGCCGATGCCTCGACGGCAGCGGCGTTGTCGGTGTTGTGGCTGGTGGTACTGAGCCTCGCCTCGCTGCCGGGGGCCGTGGTGCTATGGCGTGTTGGTGGTCTGCGCAGTTTCCGCAGCTAGACCAGATTCTCCTTCAGGCGTTTGACCGTCTGGGTCATGCGCTTGTCGATATAGGCCTCGAGCTGATTGGTGGTGGGTGGGTGGTACTGGCGCAATATGTCTAGGGTTTTCTTGTCCAGTTCCAGCACATCGACATCGCTGGCGGCGATGGCCGAATAGGCCAGCTCCGCCCCGTTCTTGGTGGCAACCTCACCGAGCAGGTCATTGTCGCGCCGGATCTCGAGCAGTACCTCGGCACCCGCCTTGTTCAGGTAGCGGACCTCGACCTCGCCGGACAGGATCAGGAACACCCCGCGTGGCTTTTCTCCCTGTGAAAAGATGCGGGAACCCCTCGCGTAGAAGCGGATCTCCAAAGCGCGGGACAGTTTGTTGCGGGTGTCTATCGGCATGCCGGTGAATACCGGGTGGCTGAAGAAGAAGCTGTCGAGCATGCGCTGCGTCAATAACCGGGTCAGATGGTTCTTGAACGTGGCATCGGAGTCGAGCACCTGCTGGATGGCTGGGATCTCCACGCGGATGATGCGGCTCGGTTCGACGGTATAGACCGATGCGTAGCGCGCCTTCTTGCGCAATACCCCGAACTCACCGTAGACATTGCCTGGGCCGATCTGGGCGATGACCCTGAGCTGGGTGCCGACCTGTTTGCCGATGGCCAGTTTGCCGGTCTCGATAAAATAAAGATCGTGCGGTGTGTCGCCCTCGTGCAGCATTTCCACGCCCTTGGAAACATGCATGATGCGAGCCGATTGTTGCAGGGTGCGCATGCTGACGGGAGACAGTCCCTGCAGGAGCGGGAACCGCTTGGCATTGAGCAAAGCCGCATGGTCCTTCGGTACCCGAACACCCGAAAGGTCAAGGAAATCGGAATCGGCGCTCACGTTCTCTCCTTCTCTCCTTTATGTTAGCCGGCAGCATTCTAGCATACATTCCAGGAATTTACATGCGTCAACTCATGCGGGAAGTGAATTTATTGCACTAATCTATTTCCAGCCTGCAGGGATGGCGCGTCAGATTCTGGCAGCTGCCATCGCGCACCACCACCATATCCTCAAGGCGGACGCCGCCCAACGCCGGATAATACAGGCCTGGCTCGACGGTGACGACTTGGCCCGCCACCAGGGTTTCGCCGCGCGAAGAGATGCGAGGGGATTCGTGAATTTCGAGTCCAACGCCGTGCCCGGTCCCATGGAAGAAGCCGACTTGCCGTCCCCGCCTGAGGCCGGTGACATAACCTTGCTGTGCGAAAAATGATGTGATCCGGCCATGGATGTCGGCCCCATTGGCTCCGGCCATCACCATATCAAGGCCGAGGCGTTGACCGTTCTTCACGGTGTCATACAAGCGTCGCACCTCGGCAGGGGCCCTGCCCTTGACGTAGGTGCGGGTCATGTCGCCCCAGTAGCCGCTGGCCATGACGCGCGGGAAGATGTCGATGATGATTGGCCGTCCGGCGCGGATATGGCCGTGCCCGACGTTGTGCGGGTCGGCGCCTTCCCGGCCGCAGGCCACGATCGTGTGGGCCGGCATGGCGCCGTGCGCCACCAGCCAGGTCTCGATCGCCTGGCGCACATGCGCCGACTTGATCCGCGGGCCGGCCTCGGGATGCGTCAAATATCCCTTCGCATCGACGGTGCAGTCGGCGAGAAAACGTTCGGCCTCTCGCATGGCCTGCCGGGTCAGATACTCAGCGCGGGCGAGATGCCGGATCTCGTTCTCGTCCTTGACGATACGTTCCGGGAACAGCGAGCCGGCCGCTGGCGTCAGCTCGAAACCCCAGCTGCGGAGCCGGTCGGCATACTGCAGGGGGAAAGTACCGGGTACCTGCAGATGCCGGATGCCCCGCTCTGCCAGGAAGGCGGCAGCGGCGCCGGCCAGCGTCGGTTCCCAGCCGCGTTCCACCGCCTTCTCGCGCCAGTGGGTATCGAGATGCACATGTGCCAGTTTCGATTGCTTCCTGGCCCTGTCGATCTCCAGCGGTGACAGCAGGCCGTGCCAGACGCCACGGATACCGATGGCGACGAAGGGATCCGGCACAAACATGCCGCTGGCATAGAGCATGTCCGCATCATGCTCGGATGCGGCGATCATCAGATGTGCGCTGTCAGTCATGGCCCGGTTCGGTCAGCTCCTGGGATTGCATCTCCTTTTCCATCAGATCGCGCAGGGTGATGGCGCCCAGCCATTCACGTTCCTCGCGGTCCATCCGGAAATACAGACCCGATAGCGTACGGCCAAGCATGGTGTCCTGCCAGTCCGCAGGAATATGCATGGGGATGCTGTTCAGCGCATGGTGAATGCGGGACAGGCTCAGGCGATCGGCATCCTGGCCGAGTGCCCAGGCATCGGTTGTGAGATTATCCGGGGTACGGCGCAGCAGGCCCTGGGCGCAAAGATGGTCGAGCCATTCCTGCAGGATATTGTCCGGAACCGCCGTTTCCCGGACCAGGTCATCGGTACTGAGGCTTTGGCCCCGGGAAAGCGCCTCGGCGGCACGCAACAGGATCAAATGGGAGAAGAACTGCTGCATGCCGGGTTTCAGGAAGATCACGTTTTCCTTTTTCGATTGTTCGGGATGCTGCAGGCCGAAGGCGGTCTCGGCGCCGAACAACACCACCACCCATGCCAGATACAGCCAGATCAGGAAGATGGGAAGGGCGCCGAGGGCGCCATAGAGCAGCTCGTAATGGGCCAGTTTGGTGACATAGAAAGCGAAGGCGATCTTGGTCAGCTCGAATAGGCCGCCGGCGATCAGACCGCCGACGATGGCGAAGCGGAACGGCACCGAGGCGTTTGGCAGCAGCGTATACAAAAAGGCCAGGGCCAGCGAGGACATCAGCCATGGCACCAAAAACGGGATGTCACCGATCACGCTGGCTCCGTGCGCCACATCGCGGATGATCGGCAGTGCCGTGAAATACGAGGTGATGGTGATCGAGGCGCCGAGCAGCACCGGTGCCAGGGTCAGGGCGGCCCAGAAGGTCATGAATTTCGACAGCCACGGGCGGGTGCGGGAGATGCGCCAGATGTCGTTGAAGGCCTCTTCGATGGTGTTCAGCAGGGCGGTGGCGGTGAACAGCAGGCCGATGATGCCGAAAATGGACAGGGCCGTGGCCTTGCCGGCGATCTGACTCAGGTAGGCCTGCACTTCCTCCTGGCTGGTCGGCAGCAGGTACTGCAGCAGGATGTCCCGCACATGCGTGGCCACCTCGTTGAAGGCCTTGAAGCTGGTAAACAACGAGAAGCCGAGGGCAACCAACGGCACGATGGCCAGCAGCGAGGCGTATGCCAGTGCCGAGGCACGCTGGATGCATCTGTCCTCGACGAAGCGGCCGATGACGCGGTACCAGAAACGCAGGCCGTTGGCGGCATGCCGCTTGATGGAGGGAAGATCGCCGATCTCGGCCACATCCATATCCAGTAATTGCCGAAGGAAGCGTTTCGGCCCTGTCATCATCGGATTGCTCCTACCCAGCGCCAACGGGCGCCAACCGAGTGATAGCATAAATAAGCAGACGCGGCATCCCGCCAAGGCCTGTGCGGAAAGTGGTTTCGATGTTGTCGGCAGCCTGTATCAGTCTCCGCAGATCAGGATGCGCCCCCCATTTCACTCGGTCGATTCAGCGGGGGCATCCTCCGGTGCCTGAGCGCGGATGCTCAGGGCATGGATCGTGGGCCCGAACTCTGCCGCCAGAGCCTGCATGACCATACGCTGGCGCTCGATGCGCGAGCGGCCACGGAAACATGCGGCCACGATGACGACGGAGAAATGGCCGCCACCGCTTTCGCGCGCACCTGCATGCCCGGCATGTTTCCAAGAATCATCCTCGATGCTCAGCGCTGTCGGGTGCAAGGCCTGGGTGAGCATGGTGCGGATGCGTTCCACGCGCTCGCTCATGGGCCGGTCCTCGGGTTTTGCCGGTAGAGGATGAACGTCTTGCCGATCTGGTGCACCAGGGTGGCGGCGGTGGCTTCGGCCAGCTCGCGGGCGGCATGGCGGCGCGCCTCGCGTTCTTCCTGCCGGATCTGGACCTTGATCAGCTCGTGCGCCTTCAGGGCGGCATCCGTTTCCCGAATCAGTGCGTCGGTCATGCCTTTTTGTCCGACGATGATGACGGGCTTCAGGTGATGCGCAGCGGTCTTCAGAGCCTGGCGCTGTTTTGCGGATAGGGTCATCGGTCCTCCGGGATGGGTTCGACGCAGCCTGTCTTGCGGATTTGCTATGGGCAGTGGCTGCCGCCGGGTAGCGAGTTTCCAGCCTTTGCGCCCGAAGACAAGCGCTTTTCTCTATCCGGGACTCGGTTCACGCCCGTGTGGCTTCGTCATTGCTGCCTAACGGCTTTCGGATAGACTGATCCCATGTCGAGGCTTGAGGATCAAGAAACATTTACCCGGGTATCGCCGATAGGGGAGGAAATGCCTCCCCGTTTTCCGATCCGCTGGCGGTGGACCATGCTGGTGGGATTTGCCATTGGTCTGGCCATTCTGGTGCTTTTCCTGGTGATCATGGATATGGAGCGCACTGCCTGGCTGGACAGCCAGGCGGCACAGGCGGAGGTGCTGGTCGACCGTCTCGGCGACGAGTTGAAGATTCCGATGCTTGCCGGCAGCACGGCTGAAGTGGATGTGATCGTGCAGAGTTTCCTGAAAAAGGTGCCCTCGGTGCTGGGCGCCCATATTGTCTATGCCACCGGTGAGCAGCAGCATTTCGGCGAGGTCGACCCGGAATCCGACAAGCTGCTGGAAACGATGGGAGGCAATGCGCATGTGCAGCGCCTGCCCAGCGGACAGCTGTGGTATGTCACACAGGTGCGTTATGCGGGCACCGTGGTTGGCAGCGTGGGCGTGCGCTTCTCCGAGGAGGCGTGGAAACGGATCGCGGCCCAGATCATGGAGCGGATCGGTGCGGCGTCCGTGCTTGTCGTGGTGCTGTCCTCCGTGCTGGTCTACTGGCTTGCCGGCCGCATGAGCCGGCCACTGGAGATGTTGGCCGAGGCCGCCCAGCATGTCGCATTCGGAGACTATGGCGTACGCCTTCCGGTGCAAGGAAACGACGAGATTTCCGATGCCGTGGTCCAGTTCAACACCATGGTGGAGGAGTTGGCGCACAAGGAGGAGATCCGCGATGTGTTTGGGCGCTATCTCAATCCCAAGCTCGTCTCGGACGTGTTCGAGAGCGGTGGCAAGAGCGTGTCCGAGAGCCGACGGCATCATATGACCGTCCTGTTTGCGGATATGGTCGGGTTCACCTCGTTTTCCGAATCGACCGAAACCGAACAGATCGTCGATGTGCTCAACAAGCATTTCGAGGTATTTCACCGGGTGATCGACTATTACGGTGGCCATGTCGACAAGTACATCGGCGATGCGGTGATGGCGGTGTTCAACCATCCCAACGAGGACCTCGACCATGTCAGGCATGCGGCCATGTCAGGTCTGGCGATGGCCATGGCCTGCCGCAAGCTCGGCGTGCTCAGGGAGAACGGCGAACCGATTTCCTTTCGCATCGGCTTGAACCAGGGCGAGGCGATCATCGGCAATATCGGTGCCGCCGAGCGTCTGGAATACACGGTGATCGGCGACACCGTCAATGTGGCCTCCCGTATGGGCGGCTTGGGTACCGGTGGCCAGGTGGTGGTATCGAGAACGACATTTGAGCGCCTTGGTCCGGGCTTCGCGTTCGACAGTCTTGGCAGTCAGGAAATCAAGGGTGTGAGCAAGCCGGTGGAATGTGGCATAGTGCGCGTCGTCGATGCCGAGTTGCAGCGCAACCTTACCCATGCGGTGGCCTTGGCCTTTGACCTGACGCTGCCGTCGGAAGTGCGAGTTCTTGTGGGTGAAGTGAAGGATGCTTAATGATCAGTTGCGCCTGATGCGCATGGCGGCCGCTGTTTTTGCAGTTTCGGTGGTACTGTCCGGGTGTGCAAGGCTGAGCATATACGATCTGACGGATCAGTTGGGATTCATGCACAGCTATAAGGCGGCCAAGAGCGATTTTGACCGCGGTCGCATCATGGAGGCCAGGGAAGAGGTCTTGTCCATGGACAGGAGCCGGTCCGATTACAAGCAGGCGCGGACGCTGCTGCGGGACAAGATCGAGCCGGCCCGTTTGCGTCTGCTCAGGCATTATGCGAACAGGGCGGCCGTGGCGGAAAAAAATGGCGATTGGTCCTCGGCCATGAACCTGTATGAACAAGCGGCGGGGTTTTCCACCAGCCCGGCAGCATTGGTTCGCAAACAAAAAGCGATGTCGCTGAAGATGCGCCAGGTGCGCCTGGATGCGTTGCTCCGCCAGCGCCGCCGCGAGGATGCGGTGATCCTGTCGTGGCAAAACGACTACGAACCGCCCAAGGGGGTGGCGGCGGACGATGTGGCTTTCCGGCGCGCGCAGAATTACTACACGGGCATGCTGAATGACCGGATTTCCAATACCTTTTCCGAGGCAAAGCGCTATATGCGCAAGGGCATGCCAGATTTGGCCTATGTCGAGATCGAATCCTACCTGCGCTACGAACCGGATTCGCATCAGGGCAAACAGCTTATGGCGGAGATCCGCAAACAGATGCCGAGGGCGCTGCACATTCCTTCCGAGAAGGCGGGGCAAAGGCCATCGAAGCTCCCGCCCGGGCCGATGGTGCTCCAGCCTGAGGCGAATTCGGTCGGAGTCGAGGAAATCCGCAAGCAGATGGTGCAGAAGCACTGGCTGGAGGCCAAGCGCCTGGCCCTGGTCTATCGCCGTGAAGGCGGCGCGGGAGCGGCAGCCTTACTGGGGCGCATCCAGTCGCAGATCAAGGATGAGGCCGCGGCGGTGTTCCGGCGGGGGCGCGTGGCCTTCAGCAGGGAGGACATCGACGGTGCGGTCAGGTACTGGAGCAGGGCGGTGGAATTGATGCCCAATGATCCCGAGTATGTGGACGCTCTGCAGCGGGGCAAACAGTTGCAGGACCGGCTGCGTATCCTGCGCGAGGCCGCTTCCGAGAATGCACCGAAGGCTGGCAAGGCCGCTGGTGGGGGTAAATGATGCGCGACCATATCGTGGCCACGCGACGCCAGACCCGGGCGATCCGGGTCGGAGATGTGCTGGTCGGAGGTGATGCGCCGGTTGCGGTGCAATCGATGACCAATACGCTGACCACGGATATTGATGCCACCGTGGCGCAGATCCATCGTCTGCAGGAGGCCGGTGCGGATATCGTACGCGTGTCGGTCCCTGATCCGGATTCGGCGTCAGCCATGCCGGAGATCCTGGCGCAGACGGATGTGCCGATCATCGCCGACATCCATTTCAGCTACAAGATGGCGCTCGCAGCCCTGGAAGCCGGCGTGCACGGCCTGCGCCTGAACCCCGGCAATATCGGCGGGCGCGACCGCGTCGAGCGCGTGGTGAAGGCGGCGGCGGAGCGCGGCATCTCCATCCGCATCGGCGTCAACGCCGGTTCGCTGGAGAAGGAGATCGAAGAGAAGTACGGCGAGCCCTGTGCCGATGCCATGGTCGAATCGGCGCTGTCGCACGTGCGCATCCTGGAGGATCTGGATTTCCGGGACATCAAGATTTCGCTGAAGGCCAGCAATATCCCGATGACGGTCACCGCCTATCGCAAGCTGGCGGCGCTGGTCGATTATCCGCTGCATCTCGGCATCACCGAATCGGGCAGCCGTTTCGGCGGCACCATCAAGTCGTCCATCGGTCTCGGCCTGCTGCTGGCCGAGGGTATCGGCGATACCATCCGCGTGTCACTTGCCGCCGAGCCGGAGGAGGAGGTGCGCGTCGGCTTCGAGATCCTGAAGGCGCTGGGCTTGCGTCACCGCGGCGTGAACCTGATCGCCTGCCCGTCCTGTGCCCGGCAGAAGTTTGATGTAATCCGCACCGTCAACCAGCTCGAGGATCGTCTGGCACACATCCACGAGAGCATGGACGTGGCGGTGATCGGCTGTGTGGTCAACGGTCCGGGCGAGGCGCGCGAGGCCGATCTCGGCATCACCGGCGGCTATCCGGTGCACATGCTGTACCGCGACGGCAAAAAGAGCGGTGACAAGCTGCGCTCGGATGAACTGGTTGAGCAGCTGGCCACCGAGGTCGAGCGTCGCGCCGCCATCATCCGTCAGCGGAAGTCTTCCTGACATCGATGTTCTGGGATCGAGGATACGCGGCTATGGTCGGGAGGTCAGTGTGAGCAGGTCCGGAAAGCTGCAGAGCATCCGTGGCATCCACGATGGCCTGCCCGATGATGTCCGCCGCTGGCGGCATGTCGAGGCGGCGGCACGCAAGGTGTTTGCGCGGCATGTGTTCGACGAGGTGCGCCTTCCCGTACTGGAGTCGACGGAGCTGTTCGTGCGCTCGATCGGCGAGGCCACCGATATCGTGTCCAAGGAAATGTACTGTTTCGTCGACCAGGGCGGGGATCAGATCTGCCTGCGTCCGGAGGGCACAGCGGGTGCTGTGCGGGCCTATCTGCAGGCTGGCCTGACCCGGGCCGGGGCGCAGCGCTGGTTCTATCTCGGGCCGATGTTCCGGCGCGAGCGTCCGCAGAAGGGGCGTCTGCGCCAGTTTCAGCAGATCGGCGTGGAATGGTTTGGCGTCGCAGGCCCGATCGAGGATGTCGAGATGCTGGTGATGGCGCACGATTTTCTGGTCGAGATCGGCCTTGATGGACTGAGCATCGAGATCAATTCGCTCGGTTGTCCGATCTGCCGACCCGCCTATCGCGAGCAACTGGTGGCCTTCCTTGAAGCGCGTGCCGACAAGCTGTGTGATACCTGTCGCGAACGTATTGCGAAGAATCCGATGCGCGTGCTCGATTGCAAGGTGGAGTCCTGCCAGGAACAGCTTGCCGATGCGCCGGAGATGATTTCGCACCTGTGCGACGATTGCACCTCGCACTTCGACGGCGTCAAGGCAGGGCTGGATGCGTTGAAGGTGCCATATCGCATCAATCCGCGCATCGTGCGCGGCCTCGACTATTACAACCGTACCGCGTTCGAGATCGTCACCGATCAGCTCGGTGCCCAGGGCACGGTATTGGCCGGCGGTCGCTACGATGGTCTGGTCGAAGAGTTGGGCGGTCCGGCTACCCCTGCTGTCGGTTTTGCGGCCGGTGTGGAGCGGCTGGCGCTGTTGTTGCCGGAAACCCCGTCAGCGAAGCCGGATGTCGCCGTCGTGGCCTTGGGCGATGCCGTGCTGAACCGGTCGCTGGAACTCGCCGGCCAGCTGCGCCGTGAGGGGATCGCCGTGATTCATTGCGGTGGCGGTGGTGCGAAACGGCAGTTCAAGGTCGCCGACCGTGAAGCGGCGCGTTTCACCCTTGTCGTCGGTGAGGATGAAATCAAAGCGGGCAAGGTGACGCTGAAAAGCATGGATTCCGGCGAGCAGCACACGATGCCGTTGGCCGAAGTGGCGGCCATGGTCAGCCATGGGGAGGTGGCATGACGATCCGCCGGCTGATCGAGAACAACCGCCAGTGGGCGGCGCGCCTGAAACAGGCCGACCCCGATTATTTCAAGCGTCGGGCCGAGTCACAAACCCCGGGCTACCTGTGGATCGGTTGCTCGGACAGCCGCGTGCCGGCCAACGAGGTGATCGGTGTAGAGCCGGGCGAGGTGTTCGTGCACCGCAATGTCGGCAACGTGGTCGTGCATACCGATTTCAACTGCCTGTCCGTGCTCGAGTTCGGCATCGAGCAGTTGAAGATTGATGAAATCATCGTCTGCGGGCATTACGGTTGCGGCGCGGTCAATGCCGCCATGCAGAACCACGAGTACGGGCTGATCGACAACTGGCTGCGTCACATCAAGGACCTCTATGTGGCCTGTGAGCAGGAACTGGAGCCGATTTCCGATCCGCACCAGCGCATCAACCGCCTGTGCGAGCTGAATGTGGCCCGGCAGGTGATCAGCGTGTGCCAGACGACGATCGTGCAGGATGCCTGGCGCCGGGGCCGCAAGCTGACCGTGTATGGCCTGATCTATAACATCGAGGATGGGCACCTGATGGACATGGGCATTCGCATCGACGGGCCCGAACAGATCGCGCCCATCTATCGCATGCTGGAGCCAGGCCAGGACGCCTCGGAGGATGCCGGAATCGTCTAGTCAGCCGTGTCGACCGGGTTCCGGTGCAGGGGAATGATCAACACCCAGAAAGACCCGATGCGCCTTGCGTGATCCGGCTGCCCGGGCATGACACCACCGGGCGGCAGGTGCTAGGTTTCGTGGCTATGGCAGGGGATAAGTTAGAGAAGGATTTGCAGGAACTGCGGGCGGCCATCGATGCGGTCGATGACGAGATTTTGTCATTGATCCACCGGCGTGCCGCCCTGGCGGCCGATGTGGGGGCGCATAAGCATGGTACCGGCAGCGCCCCGTTCTATGTGCCCAGCCGCGAGGCGCAGATCATCCGGCGTCTGCTGGCCGAAAATGCCAAGCATGCGGTAAGCGAGCATGTGGCGATGGTCCCGGACGAGGCCGTGCATGGCATCTTCAGGGAAATCATCGGTGCCTGCCTGGCCCTGGAACATCCACTGACCATCGCCTACCTCGGGCCGGAGGGCACCTTCTCCTATGCCGCGGCCAGCCGCCAGTTCGGAACCATGCCGCGTTACCATCCATGCAGCAGCCTGCGCATGGTGTTCGACGAGGTGGAGTCCGGCCGCGCCAGCTACGGCGTGGTGCCTGTGGAGAACGCCTTCGAAGGGGCGGTGACGCATACCCTGGACCTGTTCGCGGAAACGGACCGTGATGTGTACATCTGCGCCGAGATTCTGCTGAGCATCAACGAGCACCTGTTCTCGTATGCGTCAAGGCTCGAGGATATCAGGCTGGTGCTGTCCCACCCGCAGCCGCTGGCCCAGTGCAAGCAATGGCTGGAAACGAACCTGCCGTGGGCCACGACGATGGAAACCAGTTCCACGGTGCGCGCAGCCCAAATGATCGACGAGGCGCGCCAGCATCCGGAGGCTTCGGGGCAGGTCGACTGGCAGCAGGCGGCGGCCATCGGCCCGTACTCGATCGTTGATCATGCGTAATTGCCCCTGTTCTGCAAGGACATCGAGGACCACCACGGCAACACCACGCGCTTCTATGTCATCGGCAAGCACGACTCCCCACCCAGCGGCGAGGATAGGACGGCGCTGGTGATGTCGATCCGCGATGAACCGGGAGCGCTGCACATGCTGATCAAGCCGCTGGCCAGCCGCGGCATCGGACTGACGCGCATCGAATCCCGGCCATCAAAGAGGAAGCTGTGGGAATACGTCTTTTTCATCGATCTGATCGGGCATCGCGACGATGCGGCCGTGGCCGAGGCGCTGGACGAGATCCGGGCCATGCCCGGCACCTGGCTGAAGGTGCTCGGATCCTATCCGGTATCGCGGAAGCTGTAACATGGAAAGCGAAACGATGACCTGGGCGGCGCGCGCCGTTCCCCAGACCCGGGGCCTTCATCCGTACGTGCCGGGCAAGCCGGTGGAGCAGTTGCTGCGTGACAAGGGGCTCAGCCATGCCATCAAGCTGGCCTCGAACGAGAACCCTTACGGTCCGTCCCCGAAGGCGATGGAGGCGATCCGCCATGCTGCCGGCGAGGTGCACCGCTATCCGGATGGCGATTCCCGGCAGCTGAAGGAGGTGCTGGCCGCGCTGCATGGCGTGACTCCGGCGCATATCCTGCCGGGCAACGGCTCGAACGAGGTGCTGGAACTGGTGATCCGCACCTTCGCCGGACCGAATGATGAGGTGGTGTACAGCCAGCGCGGTTTCATCGTCTATGCGCTGGCCGCGCAGGCGGCTGGCGCCCGCGGCATCGCCATACCGGAGGCCGATGGCCTGGCGCCTGATCTGCAGGCCATGGGGCAGGCGGTGACCGCGAACACCAAGATCGTCTGCATCGCCAATCCCAACAATCCGACGGGCAGCTGGATCGACAACGATAGGCTGCAGGCGTTTCTGGATCGGCTGCCGAGTGACATCGTGGTGATCCTGGATGAGGCCTATTACGAATATGTGATGGTCGAGCAGGGGGAGTATGTCCCCGTGCGGCATCCGGGGCTGGTGCTGTGCCGGACCTTTTCCAAGGCCTACGGGCTTGCCGGTTGCCGCATCGGCTACGCGGTGGCGGATCCCGACATCGTGGCCGTGGTCAATCGTGTGCGTGAGCCGTTCAATGTCAGCCTGCTGGCGCAGCAGGCGGCCGTGGCCGCACTGGTGGACCGCGACTGGGTGATGGAGAGGGTGGCGCTGTGCAATGCCGAGCGCCTGCGTCTTGAATCGGCGCTGGCGGAGCTCGGTATCCTGGCCGCACCCTGCCGCGGTAATTTTGTGCTGTTGCGCCACGCTTCTGCCGCGTTGATTTTGCAGCGGCTGGAGGATCAGGGCATCATACCGCGCCCGCTTGGGCCTTATGGTATGCCGGATTACCTGCGCATCACGGTGGGAACGGTCGCGGAAAACGAAACCCTGCTAACGGCCCTGAAGCCCATTTTGGCTTCGCTCGACTAGGAGAGTTTCCTTGGCGTATGCCCTCGAACATCTTGCCATCGTCGGTGTCGGCCTGATCGGCGGCTCGGTGGCGCGCAGCCTGCGTGCAGTCGGGCATGTCGGGCGCATCACCGGCATCGGTCGCGATGAACAGCACCTGAACAAAGGGCGTGCGCTTGGCGTAGTCGATGACTGGACGACAGACATCCGTGACGGCGTGGCCGATGCCGATGCCGTGCTGGTCAGCGTGCCGATGGGGGCCTACGACAGCGTATTTGCGGCCTTGGCCGGGGCGCTGCCGGAGCGTGCCGTGCTGACCGACGCCGGCAGTACCAAGCAGCATGCCGTCGAGACCGCACGCCGGCATCTGCATGAAGGCGAACTGGCCCGTTTCGTGCCGGCGCATCCGATCGCCGGCACCGAGCATTCCGGGGTCGAGGCTTCACTGGCCTCGCTGTTCCATGGCCGCCTGTGCGTGCTGACCCCGATGGAACAGAGTACACCGGAAGCCGTCGCCACCGTCGCCGCCATGTGGCAGGCCACGGGTTCGGAGGTGCAGACGATGACCGCCGCGGAGCATGACGATTTCCTTGCCGCGGTCAGCCACCTGCCTCACCTGCTGGCCTTCGCCCTGGTCGATGCCGTGCGCAAGATGGGCGATGCCCAACATGATCCATTCCGCTTTGCGGCCGGCGGCTTCCGGGATTTCACACGCATCGCCTCCTCGTCGCCGGAGATGTGGCGGGATATCGCCCTGGTCAACCGCCGGTCAGTCCTGGCCAAGCTGGATGCGCTGGAGGTTGAATTGGCTGAACTGCGCTCAGCGCTCGAGGCCGGTGACGGCCAGCGACTGCTGGACGTGTTCGAAGCCGCCAGATCCGCCCGTGAACGCTGGCTGGCCGGCCATGGAGGTTCCCTGTGAGCGGCATCGATCGTACCCTGATCGCCGGCCCATGCGTCGGTGGCCTGTCCGGAACCGTGGTGGTACCTGGCGACAAGTCCATGTCGCACCGGGCGGTGATGCTGGCTGCCCTGGCTGAGGGCGTTACGGAGATCTCCGGGTTCCTGCCCGGAGAGGACAATCTGGCCACGGCACGGATGTTCACCGACATGGGGATCGATATCGACTGGCTGGATGCCGGCAAGACCCGGCTGCGTGTGCATGGCACGGGCCTGCACGGCCTAAAGGAGCCGGTGAACGTACTCGATGCCGGCAATTCCGGCACCTGTGTGCGCCTGATGACCGGCGTGCTGGCCGGCCAACCGTTTCATTCCGTGCTGGTCGGGGATGCCTCGCTGCACAAACGGCCGATGCAGCGTGTGGCCGATCCGGTGCGCCGGATGGGGGCGCATGTCGACGGCCGCGAAGGGGGCAACAAGCTGCCGTTGGCCATCCGGGGCGGCGGGCTTAAAGCGATTCATCATGTCTCCGAGGTCGCCAGCGCCCAGGTCAAGTCGTGCGTGTTGCTGTCCGGCCTGTTTGCCGAGGGGACGACCAGGGTCAGCGAGCCGAAGCCGACCCGTGACCATACCGAACGCATGCTGCCGCTGTTTGGCCAACCGGTGGCAGTGACAGTGGATGGTACGATCTCACTGACGCCTACCGACAGGCTGGTCGCACCCCGCGAGGTGGTGCATATCCCGGCCGATCCCTCATCGGCGGCCTTTTTTGCCGTCGCTGCAAGCCTGGTGCCGGGCTCCCGGCTGCTGTTGCCCGGTGTCGGCATCAATGAGCGGCGCGACGGCTGGCGGCGCATCCTGGCCGCCATGGGTGCCCAGCTCGGTACGAGGGACGTCGCCAGCGTGGGCAGTGAGCCGGTGGCGAATATCGATGTGGACTATGGCGAACTGACCGCCATCCGGGTCGATCCGGCCGATGTGCCGGATGCCATCGACGAATTCCCGGTGCTGTTTGTCGCCGCTGCCCTGGCCAGCGGCGATTTTGTGCTGGAGGGTGCCGAGGAGTTGCGTGTCAAGGAATCGGATCGTATCGCGGCGATGGTCGCCGCGCTCAGGTCAGCAGGTGCCGACATCAACGAGCGCCCCGATGGTGTGCGCATTCGGGGTGTGGCGTCGCTCAGCGGTGGGATCGACGTCGACGCGCATGGCGATCATCGCATCGCCATGGCCATGGCGGTAGCCGCCCAGCGGGCGGAGGGTGACATACGCATCCACAATGCCGGTGCCATTGCCACCTCATTTCCGGATTTTGTGCCGATGGCCCGCGCTGTGGGTATGCGGTTGCACTGGGAGGACGGGGCGTGAGTCATTGGCGGGCCGGTGACGGGCTTAAGGTGGCCATCGACGGGCCATCAGGATCGGGCAAGGGTACGGTAGCGGCCATGCTGGCCGCCGAGATCGGATTGCCGGTGCTGGATACCGGCCTGCTGTACCGGTTCGTCGGTATGGTGGCGCTGGAGCGCGGCATCAGCCTGGATGATGAGGCTGCCCTGGCAGAGCTGGCAGCAGGGCTGGTCGACGGTATCGACTGGCAGGCCAATGGCATCCATTACGGTGGAGAGAACTGGGCGCCGCGGCTGCGTGGCGAGGATGCCGGTGCAGCCGCCTCCAGGGTGGCTGCCTCGCAGTTGGTACGGGAAAATCTGCTTGCCGTACAGCGGCAGGCGGCGGCGCGCGGGTGCATCATGGATGGCCGGGATGTCGGCACCGTGGTGTTGCCGGATGCCCAGGCCAAGTTCTACCTGACCGCCTCTCTGCGCGAGCGCGCCCGGAGGCGTTGGGCGCAGTTGCAGGGGGGCAAGCTCGAGGTTAGCTTCGATCAGATTCTAGAGGATTTGAAGCATCGCGATCATCGGGACATGCAGCGAACCCATTCACCACTGAAGCCGGCGGAGGATGCCATCAGCATTGATTCCACCACCATGCGCGCGGACGAGGTTGTGGACCGGATGGTGGCAGTACTGGAGCGACGGGGCCTGATCGGGCCGGAGGACCAGTGATTCCGCATGATGCGGGATCGGCTAAATTTACCAAGAGACGGATACCATGAACGCACACGACGAGCATAACGAACCGATGGAAAACGGCGCTGGGGAAGAATCCTTCAAGCAGTTGTTCGAGCAATCCCTGCGTGAGCAGCCCACGATCCGCCATGGCGAAATGGTGAAAGGCACGGTCGTGCACTGTGGCCAGGACGTCGTGGTGATCGATATCGGTGCCAAGGTCGAGGGTACGATTCCGCTGTCCGAATTCGCAGCCATCGACATGCCGGTTCCCGCGGTCGGCGATGAGCTGGAAGCACAGGTGCGCGACGTCAACGGTGGCGCGGGTGTGGAGCTGTCCGTGCTCGATGCCCATCGGCGCACCGTGTGGTCCGCGATCGAAGCGGCCGCGGAGTCCGGCGAGCCGCTCGATGGGCGTGTGGTGGCCGAGGTCAAGGGAGGTTTCAAGGTCGATTTGGGCGGCATTGAGGCTTTCATGCCGCGCTCGGAAGCAGATACGACCCCCCGTATCCAGGCCGAGGCATTGATCGGCCAGCCCTGCCAGGTTCGTGTGATCGAGGCGAGGCGCCGTCCGCAGAATGTCGTGGTTTCCCGCCGGCAGGTACTGCAGGTCGAACAGGAGAAGCAGCAGGCCGCCTTTTTTGCCCAGGCAAAGGTTGGTGACAGGGTCACTGGCAAGGTCAAACGGATGACCGATTTCGGTGCCTTCGTCGACATCGGTGGCCTGGATGCCTTATTGCACATTTCGGACATCACCTGGCGGCGCATCCGGCATCCGAAGGAGGTGTTGTCCGCTGGCCAGAGTATCACGGCGGAGATCACCAAGCTGGTGCCTGAGTCCGGCAAGGTATCCATTTCGATGCGGGCATTGCAGCCCGATCCGTGGCAGAAGGCGGGCACCACCTATGAGCCGGGCATGCGACTGACCGGTACGGTGCGCCAGTTGCTTGACTTCGGGGCCGTGGTCGAATTGGAACCGGGTGTAGAGGGACTGATCCACCGCTCGGAGATGAGCTGGACTCGTCGGGATGTGAAGCCGATCGAGGTTCTGGCTGAAGGTGATGTGGTGGATGTGTCGGTGCTGGAGGTTGATCCGGAGGCCCGGCGTATCCGTCTGAGCCTGAAAGAGGTCAGCGAGAATCCCTGGCAGGCTTGGCTGACCAGGCATCCGGCCGGCAGCCATGTCAACGGCAAGATCAAGACCATCACCGATTTCGGCTTTTTCGTTGGCCTGGACGACGATCTGGATGGCTTGGTGCATGTGGGCAATATTGCCTGGGACAAGGATGGCGCCGAGGCGATACAGGGTTACCGAAAGGGCCAGAAGGTTGAATGCGTGGTACTGGGTGTGGACGTGGATCGTCAGCGCATCTCGCTCGGCATCAAGCAGCTGACCGCTGATCCGATGGAACTGTTCCTGGAGGGGGCCAAGCGTGGCAGTGTGGTGACTGGCAAGGTCGTGGATGTGCAAAGCGGTTATGCGACGATCGAACTGGCCGAGGGTGTGCTGGCCCGCCTGGGTATGCGCGAGGTGCCGCGTGACTTCGATGAAGTGAAGCTGGACAACGAGATTCAGGCCAAGGTGGTGGATATCAATCCGCGGCGGCGGCAGATTGAGCTATCGATTCGCCAGCTGCTACGCGACGAGGAGCGGGATGCGGTGCGCAATTATGCGGCCAACGTGGATGAGGAAAAGGAGCCATCGGCCCTGGCCCTGGAACTGCAGCGAAAGCTGTTTGGCGATAAGAAAAAGAAATAATCGGTATCCGGATCGCAGGGGAAAGAGGAGGAGCGTATGACGAAGTCGGAACTGGTGGACATGATCGCAAGTGCGCATGGCCAGATTACCCGTCGTGAGGCTGAGATCGTCGTCAATACGATCTTTACTGCCATCAGTGATGCCTTGGGTCAGGGAGAACGTGTCGAACTGCGTGGGTTCGGCAGTTTTTCCACCAAGATGCGAAACCCGAGGGTTGGACGCAACCCGAAAACAGGCGATGCTGTCGAGGTTCCTGCCAAGGTGGTGCCACACTTCAAGCCAGGCAAGGAGTTGCGGGAGAAGGTAAATCCCGACGACTGAGCCAGCTGGGGGATCCCATGAACTGGATTAATGTACTGGTGGTATTGATCCTGACGACCTTTGCCACCATGTTCGCCCTGTCCAATGTGGAAAAGGTACCACTCGGATTTCCGGGCATGTCGGTTTCGATGGTTCCCCTGTTCCTGCCGATATTCATTGCCTTTCTGGCCGGATTCATGGGCGGCATGCTGGCCCTGAGCTTTTCCCGGCGGAAACACAAGGAAGAGATCGCTGCGCTCCGGCGCGAGAATGACCTGTTGCAGAGCGAAGTCGATAACCTGCGCAATATCCCGCTGCAAGACGACGTATGAATACCCTGCTGCTGGCATTGGCGGCGGCCTCGATTGTGGTGCTGATGGTGGCATTGCTGCTGCGTCAGCAGGGCCGCCAAGACGGCGTGGACCAGCCGGAGGACGAACGCGTGATGCCGCTGTTGCGCGGCATCAACTTCCTGCTTGCCGACGAACCAGATCGGGCCTTGCAACAGATGGTGCAGGTGGCGCGCTTGCGATCCGAGGCAGCCGACGTGTATCTGGCGCTGGGGGAGATGTTTCGCGCCAAGGGCGAGATTGGGCGCGCGGTGCGCATTCACCAAAATCTGCTGGCCAGGCCGGATTTGCCGGCAGCCACTCACCTGCAGGCGAGGCTGGCGCTCGGTAAGGATTTTCAGACCGGAGGCCTGATCGACCGGGCGCTGCGCGAATACGATAAGGCGTTGAGCGTCAAGCCCGATGAACTGATGGCCCTGGAGGCCAGCCTGCGTCTGCGAGAGCAGAGCAGCGAATGGGAGAAGGCGGAGGAGCTGCTTTCGCACATCGAACGTGTGCGCGGGGAATCCTCGCATCTGCATCGGGCCTATCTGGTGGCAGAGATGGCGCGCATGGAGAAAAGCCGGCCCCAATGGGAGAAGGCCGTCGAATATGCCCAAAAAGCGCTGGAGCTGGACGACCGATGCGCTTTGGCCTATCTGGTAACGATGGATGTGTGGCTGAATCAGCACCATCAGGATAAGGCGGTCGAGGCGGCCGAGGCGCTCTGGCAGCATGCACCGGAGCACTTTCCTTTGGCGATCCCGTCCCTGCTGGCCCATGAGGAATTCTATGCTGCGCGGGGGCGGCAACTGCTATCCCGTTGCTGGCAGGCCGGCCATGACGAACAACTGGCTTTGGCCTGGATCGAAGGGGTATCGGAACGGCAGGGTGCATCCCCGGCCCTTGAGCTGGTCGAGGAAACCGGATATCGGCCGAAGGGTCTGAGGGCCAGCCTGAGGCTGGAAGCGGCCGTGGGTGGTGGCGACGCCCCATTGCAGACGCACGTGCGCGTATGGCGCAAGAAGCTGAAGATATTTGCCTGCGTGCACTGCGGTCTGGAGGTGGCTGAGATGCGCTGGCAATGCCCGCAGTGCCATACCTGGGGCAGCATGCAGGTGAAGAGGGAAGGGGAGCTCTGATGCGGGACAGATTGATGGTGGCGTTGGACGTGCCGGATCGGACGCAGGCGCTGGCCATGCGGGATGTCATTGGCGATGGCGTGGGCTGGATGAAGGTGGGCATGCGCCTGTTTGTCGCCGAAGGCCCGCAATTGGTACGCGAACTTTTGCGATTTCACCGGATCTTTCTGGATCTGAAGTTCCATGATATTCCCAATACGGTGGCCCAGGCGGTGGAAAGTGCCGGTAGTCTGGGCGTGCAGATGGTCAACGTGCATACCAGCGGCGGTCTGGCCATGATGGAGGCCGCCGCACGGGCGGCAGCCGGATTTCCCGGCATGTTTCTGATCGGGGTGACGGTGCTGACCAGCGATGCACGTTCCGCCGAAGATGCGCTGCGACTGGCCCGGGAGCGCGCCCTGTTGGCGAAAAAAGCGGGCCTGCACGGTGTGGTGTGCAGTGCGCATGAGGTGCGGACCATCAAGAAGGATTGCGGTGAGGATTTTCTGACGGTGACACCGGGAATTCGCTGGGGAGGGCAGGATAAGCAGGACCAGCAACGGGTTGCCGATCCCTCCATGGCCATCCGGGAGGGCGCCGACTATCTGGTCGTCGGCCGTCCTATCCTGCAGGCAGCCTCACCGAGACAGGCCGCCGACGAAGCTGTCGCCATGATGGCGTCGTCTCATGGCTGAGGATCATTACGAACAGGGTTTGGCTTCCTACGCGTGCCGTTCTTCGTTGTCACGCGGCCGGGTCCATGATGAGCCGGAGTCGCCCCGGCGCAATGCCTTCCAGCGGGACCGGGACCGCATCATCCATTCCACGGCGTTCAGGCGCCTGGAATACAAGACCCAGGTTTTCGTCAACCACGAAGGGGATCATTATCGTACGCGTCTGACGCATTCGATCGAGGTGGCCCAGATCGCCCGCTCCATCTGTCGGGCGATGCGTCTGCACGAGGATCTGGCCGAGGCAGTGGCTTTGGCGCATGATCTCGGGCATACACCGTTCGGGCATTCCGGCCAGGATGCCCTGCATGCGGTGATGAAGCCTTTTGGTGGCTTCGAGCATAACCGCCAGTCGCTGCGTATCGTTGAGCAGCTGGAGAAGCGCTATGCCCAGTTCCCCGGCCTGAACCTGAGCTATGAGACGCGCGAGGGCATCATCAAGCACAACTCGCCGCACGATGTACCGCGCAACGACGATCTGGCAACCTATCATCTGCACGAACAGGCAACGCTGGAGGCGCAGTTCGGCAACCTGGCGGACGAGATCGCCTACAACAACCACGATATCGACGACGGGGTGCGGGCCGGTATGCTGAACGTCGAGGATCTGCGTTCGGTGAAACTGTTCCGCATTCATCATGATCAGGCGCTCAACGCGTATGCGGCGGCCGATGCGCGGGTCCAGATCAATGAAACCACCCGGCGCATGATCAATTTCATGATCCTAGACGCCATCGAGGAGACCGCGCGCCGCATTCGTGACGCGAACGTGCATTGCCTGGATGATGTACGGCAGGCGGATACGCCACTGGTCGGTTTTTCACGCGACGTGCGTCATATGAACGGCGAGCTGAAGCGCTTTTTGTTCCAGAACATGTATCGGCACTACCGGGTGATACGCATGGCCGTGAAGGCGGAGCGCGTGATTCAGGATCTGTTCCATGCCTATATGGAACGCCCGGAGATGCTGCCTGCCGGCACGGCATCGGTACGGTTGCAGCAGGCGGGTGACGAATCGGCGCGTGCCAGGGTCGTGGCGGACTATGTTGCCGGCATGACCGACCGTTATGCCCTGGATGAGTACGACAGGCTGTTCAACGTGCACGCCCGCAGCTGAAGCAGGGTGTGTTCAGCCCCGCAGGCAGGGGATACCCGGCTATTCCTTGATGAAGAATTCCATGCGCGTATCACCGATCTCGATGAGATCGCCGTCATTCAGCGTGCGCGGCTCATTGCCGAGGGTCTCGCCATTGACCTTGACCTTGGCCATGCCTTCCAGGAATGCAATGTGATAACCGGTGGGACGACGGGTAATAACAGCCGCCTGCTTGCCGACCGTGAATCCCTTGACCTTGATCTTGCATGTATCGCCCTTGCCGATGCTGGTCAGCGATGAGCTGAGTTCGAAGGCTCGTCCGGCCTGCGGGCCGGAAACCACCTGGATGCCACCCAGCGGCATGGCCATGGCCGTCGATGATGCTGATGACGCACCTTCTTCTTTCGGTGCAATCGCTGCCCGCGCCTGAGGTGTGATAATCGTGGTCTTGTCGACGTTCTCCTCTTCCGGCTCCGGTTCCGGCGGCGCGGCGGCCGGCTGGTCGGGAAACTCCACATAGGTGAGCGTGTGCTTGCCGATCAGGATGACATCGCCGTGCTTCAGTACGTGCTTCGTGATGTTCTTATTGTTGACGTGGGTGCCGTTGGTGCTGCCCATGTCTTCGAGGATGGACTTATTGCCGATCTTCAATACCCGTGCATGCCTGCCGCTGACTGCAAGATTATCGATGTGGATCGTGTTGTCTGGTTTGCGACCAATGGTGGTTTCCTCCTGGTCCAGCGGACACTCAGAGATCACCGAGTCCTTGAATTTGAGGATCAGCTTACTCGCCATGGGGTTCCTCCATCATTTCCGTATCATAGCCGAACACTTATCAACGCCCAAACATTCGGGATATCATCCCGCGTTTGCGTTGGAATACCTTTCCGGTGTGGATCAGGATCACCGAGATATTGTCCGGTCCTCCCGCATCATTGGCCAGTTGCACCAGTTGCGCGGCCGCCCGGCGCAGGTCCTTGGCATATTGGGTCAGTGTCAGGCGGATGGCCTCGTCCGGCACCACGTCGGTCAGGCCGTCGGAGCACATCAGGTAGATGTCACCCTGTCTGACGATATCCTCGACGATGTCCGGTTCGACGTTCGGCTCAATACCGAGCGCGCGCGTCACCAGGTTCTTGATCGAGGAGTTACGGGCGTCATCGGCTGTCAGCAGGCCGCGCCGCACCTGCTCCTGGATCAGGGAATGGTCTTCGGTGACATGACTCAGCAGATCGTCACGCAGGCGATACATGCGCGAATCGCCGACATGCGCCGCGGTCAGGCGGTCGGCATAGAAACAGGCCGCCACCACCGTCGTGCCCATGCCGGCACATTCCGGCCGGGTCTGAGATGTTTCCAGGATGGCGTTGTTGGCCATGCCGACGGCGTTGCGTACCAGCATCGATTCACCGGTAAAGCCGGTTTCGTCATCGATTTTGCCTTCGGGCAGTTTTGGCAGCTTCTCTTGTAGTATGCGGCTGACCAGATCCACTGCCATGGAACTGGCGATTTCTCCGGCATTGTGGCCACCCATGCCGTCAGCGAGCACGGCGAAACCGAAGGCTGGGTCGACACCGACGCAGTCCTCGTTATGGGAACGTTTGACGCCGACATCGGTCAGGGCGTGCATTTCGATGGTACTCACGTCCGTTTCCCCCGTGTATTGACGTCATTCAGACAGGCGATGATGGCACGCACCACTTCACCTCCATTGTCATAACGGTTTTCCGGCTCCTTGGCGAGCAGGCGGTCAATCACCTTGCTGATGCTTTCGGGAAGATCGGGATTGTGCTCGCGCACATCCGGATGCGGCTCGTTGGCGATCTGAAACATCAGGGTGGCCATGGAATCACCACGGAACGGACGGGCACCGCTCAGCATCTCGTAGAGCATGACGCCCATCGAGAACAGGTCGGAACGGCCATCCACATGCTTGCCGGATAGCTGCTCTGGAGACATGTAGGAGGGGGTTCCCAACACCACGCCTGTCTTGGTTTTGCTGGAGGCGGTGATGCGGGCGATGCCGAAATCGGTGACTTTTACCGTCTTGTTGCGCAGCAGCATGATGTTGGCCGGTTTGATATCGCGATGGATCACCCCTTGATTGTGGGCATAATGCAAGGCCTCCGCCACTTTGCCGGTGATCTTGAGCACAGCCGTAGCCGGCAGCAGTTTGTCCTTCTTGGTGAAGGGAACGAGGTCCGTGCCGTTCAGGAACTCCATGGCGATGTAGGCCAGGTCATGCTCCTCGCCGGCATCGAAGATGGTCACGATGTTCGGATGTGTCAGTCGGCCGGCGGTTTCCGCCTCCCGGAAGAAACGCTCCTTGACCTCTTGCAGTTCGTCCGATTCGAATTCCTGGGATAGCGCCATGGTCTTGATCGCCACTTCGCGGTTGATCTTCGGATCGCGGCCGAGGTAGACCGTGCCCATGGCGCCCCGGCCGAGTTCCTTGACGATTTCGTAACGACCGAGGGTCGGTTTGGCTCCGCCGGTGATCAGCAGGTTGGACATGTTATTGCCGCCGGATGTGCCGAAGATCTGGGTTTCTCCGGCATTCTTGGCGCGCAGGATGCGGGCCTGGACGTCCTTGTAGTTGGGATTGAATTCGGCCATGTGGTCGTAGACGGTCGAGGCCTTGTTGAACTGGCGCTTGCGTTCGAAATCCAGGGCGAGGTTGTACAACGTGGCCAGCATGTCGTCGTTCATCGGGCATTTGCGGAACTTGTCGAAGGCCATGTCGAGCATGCCCTGGCTCTGGAACGATAGTCCCAGCATCTTGTTGGTTTCCGCCGATTCGCTGGAAATCTTTTGGCGCTCCTCCTCGGACGCGAAATAGCGTTTGGTGGTCAGCAGTACATGTCCAAGGATCAGCATGGAACCGGCGGTGATGGTCTGGATCCACAGGGAATAGGCCGTCAAGCCGAAGAAGTTCACGCTAAGCAGTGTTAGCAGCAGCAGGATAGTGACGATGGCGGCGGCAGCGGCACTCAGCCGCGGCAGCAAGATGATCAGGTAGATGGCAACCAGGGCCAGGATGCCGAGCTCGACCAGCTTCATCCAGGAGGGGCGCGAGAAGAAGGTATGATCGAGGATGCTCTGCAGGACGTTGGCGGTGAATTCGACCCCGGACATCTGATTGTTGACCGGAGTAATGAAGGTGTTGCCGATGCCCTTGGCCGTAATGCCAATCAGGACGATCTTGTTCTGGAACACCTTGGCCGGGACTTGCCCGGAATATACGTCATAGAAGGAATAATGCTTGAAGCTTATGCCCTTGCCGCCCGTATGGAAGACAGGCCAGACCCGCATCAGGGAATCGGTTGGGATGTCGAGGACGCTCATTTCGATGTCCGATCCGAGGTCCACGCGGATATCGTGAGGGGATACGTGCAATTGCTGGGCGGCCATGGCCAACGACAGTGAGGGGTAGAAACGCTTGTTGTACTCAATGACGAGCGGATCGTTGCGCACCACGCCGCCAGGCTCCAACGAGATGTTCTGGTGACCGAGCCCTGCGGCAGCCGTGGCCAGCTGGCCGAAGGGCAGGCGGATGCCGGTCGCGATCAGCGGGGTCATGTCCGCAGGGTTGCCGCCAACGTTGGCGGTGCTAATGCGGTTCAGCGTCTTTAGCTGGTTAGGCAGGGGCGGGGTACCTCCGCCCCCGAAATCGAACAGGATCGGCATCACGACATTGCCCGCCTGGTGTACAGCTGCGACCAGCTTGGCATCGATATCCATGCCCTGCGCCTTTTTCAGGGTGGCGGCTGCCTCGCTGGTGCGGCCCTGATCCTGCAGGATCTTGGCCTGCTGTTTCAGGAATTCGATCATCTGGGAGGTGTTATCGTCGCTCTGCCGTTCGGTGAAGAAGATATCAAGCCCGATCTGGCTGGCCCCGGCAGCCGACAGCTTGTTGATCATGTCGGCTTCGATGGAACGCGACCACGGCCAGCGGCCGATGCGGTTGATGGATTTGTCATCGATATTGATGATGGCGATCTGGTTGCTGGCAGGCTTGACGCTGGCGGAAACGCCGATGTCATAGGCGTACTGCTCCATGCGCTGCAAGGGTGGAAACTTAACCAGATAGCCGACGATGAAGATGGCCGCGACCACGAGGCCCACAAACCAGTCGGACTTCCAAAAAGCGCCGCTATTCAAGGCAGTGGCCTCCCCATCTTCATCCTTTTTAGCATGTAATGCATGTAACCCCTAATGAATACGATATATTGGCAAGCCCCCCACCCTCTGGCAAGCGTCGATATCCATCCACGTATCTTAAGGACTCGCGGTGGGGTCATCCATCGCAGAAATGCTCGGTTGACACAATGACGGACGGTTCGTACCGTTCCCCGCCTATTCCCCGGTAGCTCAGTCGGTAGAGCAGGTGGCTGTTAACCACCTTGTCGCTGGTTCGAGTCCGGCCCGGGGAGCCATTTAAGGCCAAGGGCAGGCACTCCGTTCGGGGTGCCTTTTTTCTGCCGCCCGGGCAGCGGTCCGGTGGTTGGCTCCGGATTCGTGGCGGCTGGCATTTGTGCTGCGGATGTCCGGATTCTAGGCTAGAGCGCATGGCTAAGCGAGCGGCGAGGGCAAACGATACGGGGGCGGCACCGACATGGCGTTATATCGTCCGCCTGTGGCCGATACTGCTGATTTTCATGGCGCTGCAGCTAACGATGCGCCTGTCCGGGAACAGCCAGGTTCTGGGCTTGTCCCGCTGGATATCCCTTTTCGATATCTGTTTCCTGCTCGCAGTGCTGGTGGCGGCTGGCGTCTGGGTGCAGCGGCCGGTGGCGTTGAGTGTGCGGCATATTGCCGGGCCCAAGGAGCGAATTGACCGGTTGGCCGGCCACATGGCGCAACTGCCGTGGCGGGCATTGAGGGGATATACCTCGGCGGGCTTGATATTTTTCACCTATTTGATGCTGCTGTTGCTTGCTGCTGCGGCCGTGCGTGGTGTGACGATGACAGCCGAGATGATCCTGGCGCTGGGACTGTCGGTTTTTTACGGCGCCGGCGTGCTCACGCCTGTGCTCGGCGTGGCGATCACCCTGGATTACGCCACGCGCCTGCGCCAGGCCCTGGCCCGTTCGGGGATGTTTCTCGAAGGGCTGGATCGCTTGCAGGGATTCACGGCCCTGACTGGATCGGCGCGGAGACCCTGGGTCATCTTCATTGTCACCAGCCTGCTTCCGGCCGCTTGCCTGGCTGTGTATGTCTACCTGGCGGTGATGGTGCACGATGCCGGACAACAGCGGTTCATCATCCAGCAGGCCGTGGTGATGCTGGTTTCCCTGCTGCTGGCGGGAACGATGCTGGTGGCGGTGCTCAGCCGCACCTTGGGACGGGTGACGACCAGCCTCGGCCTCGGTCTGCAGTTTTTGAGGCTGGGGCAGTTCGACGGCCGGGTGCCGGTGCTGGTGGATGATGAGATGGGCGAGTTGGCGCGTGGCCTGAACACGGCGCTGCAGGGCATGCAGGAACGCGATGACATGAAGGATTCACTGCGCATTGCGTCCGAGATCCATGAGGGACTACTGCCGAAGGCGCAGCCAGTGATTCCCGGTTATGGTATTGCGGCGATGCAACGCAGTTGTCTCGACGTGGGTGGGGATTATTACGATCACATCATGCTGCCGGACGGAAGGGTGTGGCTGGTGATGGCCGACGTGGCCGGCAAGGGTTACCCGGCGGCACTGACGGTGGCCAATTTGCAGGCCATGCTGCATGCCCTGGCGGGTATGGGCATTTCCATCGAGGAGGCGGCACGCTATATCAACCGCACCCTGTGCCAGACCCTGACCGGCGGCCGCTTTGTCACCATGTTCCTGGCGATGCTGCAGCCGGAAGATCACTCCCTGCTGTGGCTCAATGCCGGTCATGTGCCACCGCTGATGTATAGTGAAGGCAAGTCCCTGCGTCTGGAGGCGACATCGCCGCCACTGGGGTTGCGGGACGATGAGCCGTTCCAAGCCGTCTGCCGAGTACTGGGGCCTGGCGATACCCTAATGGCGCTGACGGACGGTATTATCGAGGCGCGCCGGCCGGACTCCGAGATGTTTGGGGAGAACCGGGTCAGCGCATGGTTTGCTTCGCATCAGAAGCTTGCCATTGATCGCATGCCGGAGGCACTGATGGGCGAATTACGGGACTTCGGTGTCGATGTCCCGGAGGACGATGTGACGATGCTTCTCCTGCGGCGTGCCGCGGGACGGAAAAAGGAAGGGAAAGCATGAGCCAATATCGAATCGAACGTGATTCCATGGGAGAGATGCGTGTGCCGGCCGAGGCCATGTACGGGGCACAGACGGCCAGGGCGGTCGAGAACTTCCCCGTATCCGGTCTGCGTTTTCCACGTGTGTTCATCAAGGCGCTCGGCCGTATCAAGACGGCGGCGGCGGAGGTGAACATGGAGTTGGGGCGTCTGGACGCAACCATGGCCGAGGCGATCCGCCAGGCAGCGACGGAGGTGGCGGAGGGTCGGCATGACGGGCATTTCCCGCTGGACATCTTCCAGACCGGCTCCGGTACCAGCACCAACATGAACGCCAACGAGGTCATCGCCCACCGGGCCGTGCAGCTCGCTGCCTCGGCTAGGGTGCACGCCAACGACCATGTGAACATGGGGCAGTCATCCAATGATGTGATTCCGACCGCATTGCATGTGGCCGCCGCCGATCTGCTGGTGCACGAGCTACTGCCGGCCCTGGATCATCTGCACGCCACGCTTGCCGCGAAGGCCAAAGACTATGCTGATGTGGTCAAGATCGGGCGTACGCATCTGATGGATGCCACGCCGATCACGCTTGGGCAGGAGATTTCCGGCTGGGCGCGGCAAATGGAGCTGGGGATGGCGCGGCTAAACTCCTGCCTGCCGCGCCTGGGCGAACTGGCACAGGGTGGAACCGCCGTGGGCACGGGCCTGAACACCCATCCTAAGTTCGGATCACGTATGGCTGCAGCCCTGAGCGAGGCATACGGCATCGAGTTTCACGAGGCGGCCAATCATTTCGAGGCCCAGGCCGCCCAAGATGCGGCGGTCGAATTGTCCGGACAGCTCAGGACGCTGGCGGTGTCGCTGGTGAAAATCGCCAATGATGTGCGCCTGCTGAATGCCGGCCCGCGCTGCGGGATCGGCGAGATATCGGTGCCGGCGGTGCAACCGGGCAGTTCGATCATGCCGGGCAAGGTCAACCCGGTGATCGCCGAATCACTGGCCCAGGTCTGCGCGCAGGTGATCGGCAACGATGCGGCCATTGCATTCGGAGGCGCCTCTGGCCTGCTCGATCTCAACGTCATGCTGCCGATCATCGTCCTGAACCTGCTGGAATCCGAACGTTTGCTGGCTAACGCCTCCCGCATGTTTGCCGACAAGTGCATCGCCGGGTTGACCGCCAACCGGGAGCACTGCGCCGAACAGATCGAGTGGAGCATGAGCATGGTTACGGCGCTGGCACCGCGCATCGGCTACGATCGGGCGGCCGGGATCGCCAAGCAGGCCGTGGCCGAGGGCAAGACGGTGCGTCAGGTCTGCCTGGAGCAGAATATCATGGAGCAGGCCGAACTGGATCGGCTGCTTGATCCGAAGGCCATGCTGCACGCGTCCACATAGCCCGCGACTCGACAGCGGCTGAGCGGGTCCCTAACATCGCGAAACTTTTGTGAGAGGTGATGTGGTCGTGGAAGAACACAAGGCTATCCTGGCGCTGGCGGACGGGCGCGTCTTTCACGGCAGGGCCTACGGCCATCGCGGGCATACGGTCGGAGAGGTCTGCTTCAACACCTCGATGACCGGTTACCAGGAGATCCTGACCGATCCGTCCTACACCGACCAGATCATCACCTTTACCTATCCGCATATCGGCAATGTCGGCATCAACGAGGATGACATGGAATCGGCGGATGTCGCCGCCCGCGGCTGCATCCTGCGTGCGCCGGCGCGCCTGACCTCGAACTACCGGGCCGAGGATGGCCTGGAGAACTGGCTGCGTTCACGCCGGGTGGTGGCGATCGCCGATATCGATACGCGGGCGCTGACCCGGCATCTGCGCACGCAGGGCGCCGCCAACGGCGTCATCGCTTCCGACGGCATGGGAGAGGATGAGGCGGTGGATATGGCGCGGGCCTGGGAAGGGCTGGAAGGCCGCGATCTGGTCGGCCGGGCATCGGTGAAACAGGCCTCCGGCTGGGAACAGGGAAGCTATGATCTGGCCAGCCGTCAGTATGCACAGGGCGGCCGGTCCTGGCATGTCGTGGCCATGGATTTCGGCTGCAAGCGCAATATCTTCCGCAAGCTTGCCGATCGCGACTGCCGCGTCACCATCGTGCCGGCGCAGGCCTCGGCATCCGAGATCGCCGCCTGCAGGCCGGATGGCATTTTTCTGTCCAATGGTCCGGGCGATCCGGCCGCTGCCGGTTACGCGGTGACGACCATTCGCGAATTGCTGGAACTGGATATCCCGATCTTCGGCATCTGCATGGGGCACCAGTTGCTGTCCCAGGCTCTGGGCCTGCGCACCTTCAAGCTCAAGTTCGGGCACCGCGGCGCCAATCATCCGGTGCGCGACGAGACGACGGGCCGCATCGAGATCACCAGCCAGAACCACGGCTATGCCGTGTGCGACGACCAGGTGCCGGAGCATGTCGAGATCACGCACCGCTCACTGTTCGATGGCACGGTCGAGGGACTGCGCCTGCGCGGGCGGCCGGTATTCTCGGTGCAGTATCACCCGGAGGCGAGTCCTGGCCCGCATGACGCCGATTACCTGTTCGACCGATTCGTCGAAGCGATGCGAGGCTGATTCGGGTCTCATCAGAGGTATCCTCTATGAACAAATTGTCTAGATTTTCGGCGCTGGTGGAGCGTTCGCACGCGGGTGTTCGCATGGAGAATCGCTTTCAGCGGCTGGTGTTGCGAACCGTCGTTCAGGCGCTGCGTCATTCTCATTTTATCACCGACTGGTATGCCAACCTGGATGATCCTTTGATGCTGCGTATCATTGAGACTCATCCACGCATCTGCGAAAAGATTGTGCGTCCGTATTTACGCCGCGGGTTGTCATTTGGCGACCGGCACCGGGCGCTGATTGGACAATATCGATGGCTGAGAAGGCACCTGTCGGAATCGGCCCTTGAGGCCATATTTATCGGGGAAGGGTTGGAACTGGCGCATTTGCCACTCGGTGGGGCGGGGGATCATCGTCTGGTGTTACGCTATTATGACCAGTTTGAAATGGAGGGAGACCTGACTCTAAGTCTGGCCCGATCGGATGGGGTTCGCATATACAGTATGACCTTTTCAATCCTTGTAGATAAAATGGGAATCCACGCACAGATCGGTGGTATGCAGGGAGGGGTTGACGAGTCGAGGGAATCTATCAGGCAACTGACCAAGGATTTGCATGGCATGCGCCCCAAGGCTTTGGTGCTGTTTGCGCTGATGCAATTGGCAAGAAGTTGGGGTGTTGAGCGTTTGTCGGGAATTAGCAGCGCCAGCCATGTCTATCGCTGTCTAATCTTCGGGCGGGGTCGTTCACACCGGATAAAGGCCGATTACGATACCTTGTGGCTTGATGCCGGGGGCTGCATTGCTGCTGACAATCCGAGCCTGTATGCATTGCCATTGATATGGATGATCAAGCCTTTGCAGACGGTATCCGCCCATAAACGGGCGATGTACCGGCGCCGCTATGCCATGCTAGAAACACTGGCTTCCGACTCTGATCGATTTGCCCGCGGCATGCTCTATGCTTAGTGGGCGGGCGTGGTCTGAGCGGGTGGATTGTTCTCGAACATCTGCTCGAAACGGGACTCCGGCATCAGGGTTGGTTCGGCGATGCCCAGGTCCTGGACCTGCTGCCACAGCCGGCTGGCCTTGGCATGGTCCTCGGGCGGGAAGGTGAAACGGAAGGTCGGAATATCCACCAGGCGCCGTTGGTAGCGATAATGCCTTCCCGAGCGCTGCAGGCGCTGTTGCATCTGCTCGGCATAGGAGGTGATGAAGAAGCGGCCGAGGCCCACCAGATAGCCGGCCGTTGTCTTGATCACGTTGGCATCGAACCCCGATTTCCGCCATCCGGTGGCCGCCTTGGCTGCCGATGGGTAATCCTGGTACAGCGTGGCATCATCGAAGGCATGCATCTCCACAGGTTCCCGGCGCTGCAACAGGATGGGCGAAAACCCCGCCTGCTGCAGACGCTGCTGCATGGCCTTGGCGGCCTGTCCCCATACCAGACGGCGGGTGACGACACGCCACAACGCGGGTTTTCCCTGCGTGGACGGGGTGTTGAGCAGAGTCTCGTGCACCGATGACTGGTCGGGTGGGGGGTGCGGCGGGGTCCAGCTGAGCCAAGCCAGCCCGGTCAGGATGGCCAGCCCGAGCGCGCCGAACCAGGAACGCCGGGACGGATTCAGGCGAAATGCCTTTCGGCCAGCAGCCGCAGGCCTTCGAGTGTCAGGTGGGGAAACACGTGGTTCAGCTGCCGGATGTCGGGAGCGACCACGTTCACCATGCCGCCGGTGGCGACAACGGTGACGTCCTGATAGCCGGGCAGGGTCTGGATGCGCCGGATCAGTCCACAGATCGATTCCACCGCGGCCCAGTAGCTTCCCACCTGCATGCTGGTGGCGGTGTCACGGCCAATCATCATGTCGGTGCGCGCGAACGAGACCTCCGGCAGCTTGGCCGCCCGTTCGTGCAGCGCCGTCAGGCCGATTTCCAGACCCGGTAGGATCAGGCCGCCCGCATAGCGCCCCTCGGGAGAGATGATGTCGAAGGTGATGGCGGTGCCGCAGTCGATGACGACGACCGGACTGCCGAAGAACTCGCGGGCGGCCACAGCGTTGACGATGCGGTCCCCTCCCACCTCACGCGGATTCTTGTAGTCAAGGGCCATGCCTGTCTTGATCTCCGGCTCGCCGACAAACGCCGGCGTCAGGCCACAGATGCGCTCGCATGCCTGGGTCAGGGTGCGATCCAGCCGAGGCACGACACTGGCCACCATGATGCCATCGATGCATTTGGGATTCCGCCCCTCCTGTTCGAACAGGCCGTAAAGTTGCCATGCCAGTTCATCCGGCGTGGCGTATCTGCCGCTGGACAGCCGCCAGTGGGCGGCCAGCTCGCCATCCTCGTACAGGCCGAATACGGTCTGCGTGTTGCCAATATCGATGACCAGAAACGCGGACATGTCAGGGCGCTCCCATCAGTTCGAGATCACCGGCAATGATACGCCGGGTGTCGCCATCCGTGGAGAGTAGCAGGGCACCGTCGTGATCGATGGCGATGGCCGTGCCCTGCACATAGCCGGAGCCGTTGTGGACACGCACCTGGGTGCCACGGGCGGCATGGGCGGCCCACCATCTGTCGCGAAGCGGGTCAAAGCCCTCGTGCAGGTACATCGCATAGCAGGCGTCCAGGTTGCGGATCACCCGTTCGGCGACGTCCAGTCGGCGCAGTGGCCTGCGGGCCGCAGTGGACAGATCGGTCACCGCCTGATGGATGTCATCCGGCCAGCCGTCTGCCGGATGGCGGATGTTGATGCCGATGCCGGCCACCACCGCCTGCACGTGGCCGGGTTCGGCGCGCATCTCGGTCAGGATGCCTGCCAGCTTGGCGCCGCGGTGCAGGATATCGTTGGGCCACTTGATGGCCACCTCGGCCCCGAGGTCCCTGAGGGCCTCGTACAGGGCCACACCGACCACCAACGGTATCTGGGGCACGCGCTCCGGTGGCAGCGACGGGCGCATCAGCACGGACATGGCCAGGGCGTCATCGGCCATGGTGTGCCAGGTGCGGCCGAGGCGCCCGCGTCCCTGCTGCTGTTGTTCGGCGATGATCACCAGGCCTTCCGGCTCGCCGGCATCGGCCGCCCGCAGCACCTCCAGGTTGGTCGAATCGACATTCTCCAGGCAGCGGATACGGTGCCCGATGCGCGTGGGCGGATCGAGTTCCAGGTGCATGGTTAATGCCTGGGCGGTGAAGCGGTCCGATTCCATCACGTAGCCGCGACCTGCCTCGGAACGGATGCGGATACCCTGCCGACGCAGGGCCTGCACGTGTTTCCACACCGCCGTGCGGCTGAGCCCCAGTTCAGCGGCCAGGTTATGGCCGGATACGGGCCCGGTGCCTCCAGACAGACGGGTCAGGATTTTTTCCTGAAGCGGGTGGTTCATGCTCAGTTCACCCGCATCGACAAATCGAGCGCCGGGGCCGAATGGGTAATGGCGCCGATGGCCAGACGGTCGGCCCCGGCTTCGGCGTAAGCGCGGGCATTGGCCAGGGTGATACCGCCGGATGCCTCGATGACGATGCTGCGCGGGATCAGGGTACGGGCCTGGCGCACCATTTCCGGCGTCATGTTGTCGAGCAGGATGATGTCCGGTTCGGCTTCGACCGCTTCCCGTACCTGCTCCAGGGTTTCGCACTCGACCTCCACCCACGGGGCATTGGCGATATTACGGCAGGCCAGCACAGCTTGGTGCAGTGAGCCGCAGGCGGCGATGTGGTTCTCCTTGATCAGCAGCCCGCCGGCCAGGTCCATGCGGTGATTGTGCCCGCCGCCATGCATCACCGCCTGTTTTTCGAGCATCCTGAGCCCGGGCGTGGTCTTGCGGGTATCAAAGATGGCGCAGTCACTGCCGGCAACGGCCTGCACATAGGCGTGGGTGGCGGTGGCGATCCCCGACAGGTGCTGCAGAAAGTTCAGGGCCGTGCGTTCGGCCGCCAGCAAGGAGCGCAACGGGCCTGCGAGTTCACAGATGCGATCGCCGCTGTGCACCGGTTCGCTGTCGTGCCTGTGCCAATGCATGTCGATGCCGTCACCCATTTGCCGGAACACCTCGGTGGCCACGGCAATACCCGACAGGATGCCAGCGGCCTTGGCGTGGATTGCTGCCGTACCCCGTTGCCCTTCAGGGATTGTTGCCATGGCCGTGAGATCGTTAAAGGCGGCATCCTCAGCCAGGGCGGTGCGGATCAGCTCGTGCATGCGGTTATCCTAGAGCAACCACAGGACGACGCCCATGGCGGCTGCCACGGCCGGCTGGTTCCAGCCACCCGGCACCAGGGCACGGGCAAGGGAGGCGGCGATGCCAGCCACCGACGTGGCAAGCAACAGCGGTTGCCAGGCGATACCGTGGTAGACGTGCACGCTCCAGCTACACAGGCCGGCTGCGGCGAGCACCAGCAGCAGATGTCCCGGCAGTGTTTGTTGCGGATGCGCCGGGAACCCTAGGGGGAGAAAGCCGAAATGGTCCAGCCAGGCGGCCGCGGGCTGCGCCAGGCACACGGTCAGGGCGATGCCCAGACCGAATTCCGGGATCGACTGGAACAGGGCGGCGGCGATGCCGAGGGTGGCGACGAAGAAGGCGAAGGGCCAGAACGGGATCGGATTCTTCAGCCGGTAATCGATCGGCGACGGAGACGCGGCCCAGGCCCGGCGCAGATCCCGCCAGAATGGCCGCCGTAGCAGCAGTGGTAGCAGCACGAAGCAGGCAAGCACGCCGATGCCCGCCCATATCCAGCGCGGATCGTGGTAGACAGGCCACACAACGACCCAGATGGCGAACAGCGGCGGTATGCTCTTCTGGATGGTGTCACGCGCCACCCGCCGACGGAACAAAGCCACCGATAGCCAGGCCACCTGCAGCATGCCCACCGCCACGATGGTGGTCAGCACCAGGTCCACGGGCTGGGGAGGGTGATTCATGGGGCAAGACTATCGGAGCGGCTTGGGTGCTGAAAGTCACCGGCGGATCGTCTAACCTCTGCCCAGAGCGTAAAAGGGGGGAACGGCATGACCCAGGACGAAATGAAACAGAAGGTGGCCGAGGCTGCGCTTGCCTATGTCGAGGAAGGGACCATTGTCGGCGTAGGCACCGGTTCGACGGCCAACAAGTTCATCGATGCCCTGGCCGGTATCAAGGGAAGTATCCTGGGGGCGGTGGCCAGTTCGAATGCCACGGCCGAGCGTCTGGCCGCCCATGGCATCCGGGTGCTGGATCTGAACGAGGCGCTCACCCAAGCATCGTCGCTGTCCGTATACATCGATGGTGCCGATGAATTTGATCCGGGCCGGAACCTGATCAAGGGCGGCGGCGGGGCGCTGACGCGCGAGAAGATCGTGGCCGCGGCCTCGAAGCGCTTCGTGTGCATCGTGGACGAAACCAAGCAGGTCGATGTGCTCGGGGCCTTCCCGCTGCCGATCGAGGTCATCCCGATGGCGCGCGAACTGGTGGCGGCCGAGGCACGCAAGCTGGGGGGAGAACCGAGGCTGCGCGAGGGCTTCACCACCGACAACGGCAATCTCATCCTGGACGTGCACGGCCTCGCCATCACCGATCCCAGGAACATGGAGGAACATCTGAACAATGTTCCCGGCGTGGTGACCAACGGTATTTTCTCGCTGCAGGGGGCACATACTGTTCTAATGGGGACCCCCGAAGGGGTGAAGACGATCGCGTAGGTCCCGTTCCCCACATTGCGGCGCGTGTTTACGCCGGCGGCATTGGTGTAGCTTGCCGCGCATGCGCCTCGACGATTTCGATTTTGATCTGCCGGAATCCCTGATCGCCCAGCATCCACTGCCCGAGCGCGATGCCTCCCGCCTTCTCGATCTGACCGGCGACTCTTTCGCAGACCGCTGCATGCGTGAGTTGCCATCTCTTGTCCATCCCGGGGATGTGTGGGTGCTGAACGACACCCGGGTGATTCCGGCCCGCCTGCTGGGAACGAAGAAATCTGGCGGACGGGTCGAATTATTGTTGCTCGAGCCGGCAGGCGGCCCCGATGTCTGGCTGGCGTGGGCGCGCGCCAACAAGCCGTTGCGGATGGGTGAGCGCATCGATATCGCGGATGACTTCTCGGCCGAGATCCTGGGTCGCGAGGGTAAACAGGTGCGCCTGCGCCTGTTTGCCTCCGATGTGCCGACCGCCGTCGAGGCGCACGGTCACATGCCGCTTCCCCCCTACATCCAGCGGGCGGACGCCACCGCCGATCGCGAACGTTACCAGACGGTGTTTGCAACACAGCCGGGGGCGGTAGCGGCACCCACGGCCGGCCTGCATCTGACCGAGGCGCTGATGCAGGCAATGCGAGCGGCAGGCGCCAGCTTCGCGCACCTGACCCTGCACGTCGGTCCGGGCACGTTCCAGCCGGTGCAGGTGGAGCGCATCGAGGATCACCGCATGCACAGCGAGGCTTTCGATATTCCGCAGACCACGGCGGCGCTGATCCGTGACGCCCGCCGCCAGGGGCGGCGCATCGTGGCTGTCGGTACCACCGCCCTGCGGGCGTTGGAAGCGGCGGCTTCCGGTGGTGGGATAGCGGCAGGAAGCGGCCGGACGGACATATTCATTTATCCCGGCTACCGGTTTAGGGTGGTGGACGCCCTGCTGACCAATTTCCATCTGCCGCGCTCGACCCTGTTGATGCTGGTGGCGGCCATGATCGGCCGGGATCGCCTACTCGCGGCCTATGCGCATGCGATGGCGGTGGGATACCGATTCTATTCGTATGGCGATGCCATGCTGGTTTCGTGGCACAAAGCGGAGGGGGGAGTATGAAGCTGATGCTGGTGCAGATGGCATCGCGTGTCGGCGACATGTCAGGGAACGGAGAGCGCATCGTGGCGGCCTTGGCGCGTGCCGAGGCCGCCGGTTGCGATCTGGCGGTGTTTCCGGAGTTGGCCGTGACCGGCTATCCACCCGAGGATCTGCTATTGCGCCCCGCCTTCATGGATGCCGTGGAGCGCGAGGTTTCCCGCCTGATCGGGGCGACCGGCCGCATGGCGGCCGTGTTCGGCTTCCCCCGGCGGGTTGGGGGCGGACTGCGCAACAGCGCCGTGCTGGCCGCGGACGGCGAAATCCTGGGCATCTATGACAAGCGGGCATTGCCGAACTACGGCGTGTTCGACGAGCGGCGCTACTTCGAGCCCGGTACCAGCGATGCGGATGTCTATCGCTATCGCGACTGGCGCATCGGCATCGGCATCTGTGAGGACCTGTGGCATGATGATCTGGCCCACAAGAGCGTGGCCCATGGCTGCGATATACGCGTCAATCTCAATGCCTCACCGTTCCATGTCGGCAAGCAGGATGAACGCGAGGACCTGATCCGTCGGCGTGCCGCCGAGTTCGGGGTACCGTTGGCCTACGTCAATCCGGTCGGTGGCCAGGACGAGGTGGTGTTCGACGGCGGCTCGCACGTGATGGGTCCGGCCGGGGAACTGCTCGGCCGAGCACCGCTGTTCGAGGAGTCGGAACTGATCGTCGATTTGGCTTGTCCGGGGCAGGCGGAGATGGCTCCGATCCCGGAGCGGGT
>Ga0307440_1000082_pt1 | contig 38967 bp, 38 predicted proteins | sample SalMarWE160410MG_FD_202150 | JGI IMG/M metagenome (GOLD analysis project Ga0307440, IMG submission 202150) | Salt marsh sediment microbial communities from the Plum Island Ecosystem LTER, Massachusetts, United States - WE1604-10 | ecosystem: Environmental > Aquatic > Marine > Intertidal zone >...
TTGCTCCAGGCACCCATGCGGTGCGGATGCTTGCGCGCATAGGCCTTGACCGACTTCGGCGCGCGGCGGTCGGAATTGCCCTGGCGCAGCACCGGGTTCACGGCACTGCCCTTGGCCTTGTCGTAGCGCGCACGCACGGCCTTCTCTTCATCGGTCTTGGGCTCGTCCGGATAGTCCGGTAACGGATAGCCCTGTTCCTGAAGCTCTTTAACCGCCGCCTTGATCTGCGGCACCGAGGCGCTGATGTTGGGCAACTTGATCACATTGGCCTCGGGACGCTCCACCAGCTCGCCCAGCTCGCCCAGATCATCGGATACCCGCTGTTTCTCGCCCAGCACGTCCGGGAACTGCGCCAGGATGCGCCCGGCCAGAGAAATGTCGCGCGTTTCCAGGGCCACTCCCGCGGTATCGGTGAACGCATCGATGATCGGCAGGAGCGACTGCGTGGCAAGGAATGGCGCTTCGTCTGTGAGCGTGTAGATGATCTTCGGGGTGCTGGACATCGATGAAACCTCGGGAAACTTAGCCGGATATTATAAAGGCCCGCCTTTTCGAGGGTTTCCCGCGATGGGAACCAATGGCCTACATTGATTATCCTAGGGTTAAGCAATCAGGAATAACCCCATGCTCCGCCATACCCGTTCCCTGCTCGTAGGCGCTGCCATTCTGGCCGCGATCACGCTGGGCGCCTGCCAGGCCCGGGCGGATAACGCCATCGCCTTCCCCTCGTCACTGCCCTGGTACAACGTCAGCCGCCCCCTGACGCTCGCCGATCTGAAAGGCCGCGCCGTGCTGCTCGATTTCTTTACGCCGGGCTGCATCAACTGCGTGCATATGCTGCCCGTCGAACATGAACTCAAGAAACGCTTCGGCGAACGGCTGGTGATAGTCGGCATCGACTCGCCCAAATTCTCGGCCTCGGCCACCACGCAGGGACTGGTCGATTTCATTCACCGCTACCAGCTCCATCACCCGATCATCCTCGATTCGGACTCGACCCTCTGGGGTGCCTACAACGTACCCGCCTGGCCGACACTGATCCTGATCGGGCCGGACGGCAAGGTGCGCGACCGCTACATCGGCGAACAGGACGTGGACACCCTGGCCGGGCCGATCAAGGCGGCCCTGGCGGACGCTCCGCCCGTCTCCAAGTTGGCTCCGCTGCCGATGCTGGTGATGGCCGGCCGTGCGTCCAGCTTGTCCGTGCCCAATGGGCTGGCGGTATCGAAAGACGAAGTGGCCATCGCCGATACCGGCCACAACCGCATCATCCTGGCCGATGACCAGGGCCGGGTCAAAGCCGTGATCGGCACCGGTTGCGCAGGCGACGCCGACGGCGGATACGGCACCGCGGAATTCAACCATCCGCACGGACTGACCTTTTACAAGGGCAGCCTGTATGTCGCCGACACCGACAACCAGCGGATTCGCCGCATCGATCTCGAACACAAGACCGTGAGCACCGTCGCGGGCACCGGCAAGCGCGAATTCATCGGCGGCGGCGAGTACCACGCCATGAAAGCAAACCTGAACTCGCCCTGGGATGTCGCCGCGGCAGGCAACATGCTTTATGTCGCCATGGCCGGCAATCACCAAATCTGGCGGCTCGACCTCAAGACCCACCGCATCCAGCCCTGGGCAGGCAGCGGCCGCGAGGGCTTGCGCGACGGATCCATCGGCAGCGCCGAGTTCGCCCAGCCGAGCGGCCTGAGCGTGCACGACGGGACGCTTTACGACGTGGATCCCGAATCTTCGTCCGTCCGCGAAATATACCTGGAAAAACAACGCGTCCATACCCTGGTCGGCCAGGGCTTGTTCAACTTCGGCGACCGCGACGGCCCCGCCCAACACGCGCTGCTGCAGCACGCGGAAGGCGTGACCTGGCTGAACGGCAATCTGTATATCGCCGACACCTTCAATAACGCCCTGCGCCGCCTGGATTTGTCCACGGACAAAGTGACCACGATCGTGAAGGGGCTACAGCAACCGGCCGCGGTAGCGCCCCTCGATCCCAAGACCCTGCTGGTCGCCGAAGTGGACGGAAACCGCATTGTGAGCGTGAATCCCGCGACTGGAAAGGCGGTGCCCTGGAAGCTCAAGGGCCTCAAGGCCCACTCTGCCAAGACATGCGCCAAACGGCACTGAGAAGCCGCTGAAAAAGAAACGGGCGGATGGGAATTCCATCCGCCCGTGGATGCTTTGGCCAGGCAATCAACCTAGCGATCGATGCCCCGGCAACTCAGGTCAATCTCTCCCGGGCCGTCGGCTCGAGTACCGCCCTGTCGGTCGGCGCAGGCGGCGAATGCGTGGCCAACTCCCCGGCGCGACCCGGCACGGTGCCCCGCTCCACCGTCGCGACCGGCAAGGTTGCAATGTTCATTTCGGCTACCGCCTCGCCCACGCTGCACAGCTCGGCGCCTTGTGCCCGCCAGCCTTTCAGTGCCTGCTCGAACTGGCCGAGCAAAGGCCCGCCTTCCAGTTCGGCGTGCAAGGTGAAGACATGCAGGTCCTTCGGATTGTCCTTGACCCGTTCGACCAGCCGCGCGCCGACGTTGTCAGTGCTCACGCCGTCAAGGCCGATCATCTCGTCCATGGTCGGAAGCGTCGTCGGTATCTGCGGGCAGGTGAGCACCCGCTCGCCCAGAACCGGCCGGAACGGCTCGCTGCCACGAGTATCGCTGGCCCAACGCAGGCCGCTGTCCGCTTCCAGTTCGAGAACGTGGGCGTTGACCTGCCAGCCCGCCGCTCCGCAGCAATCCGGCAATGCGCCGAAGACCTGTTCGTAGGCATCGAGGCCACGCTGCCATTCCCGCACGGTCCATGCATGCCCCTTGTTCGCCACGGCATCGTGCCAGCGCACATGGTCCCAGGCATGCAGACCCACCTCGAAACCGGCGTCACGCGCATCGCGCATGGGCTGCCCCGCCCTGCGCCCGATGTCCGGTCCCGGCAGCACGGTGCCGTAGGCCAGCGTCTTCAGCCCGTAGGTGGAGGGAACGGAGGTACGCAGAACCTTGGCCAGGAATCCCGGCCGCAGCAGACGGCGCAACGCGCGCCCGGTATGATCCGGCCCCACCGAAAAGAGAAATGTGGCATTGGTGCCCAGGCGTTCGAAGAGCTTCACCAGCGCCGGTACGCCTTCCTGCGTGCCGCGAAGCGTATCGACGTCGACCTTGAGAGCTATGCGCATGGCACCCGTTCTACTGTTGACTCCCGCAAGGGCGGGAGTTCGTAATTCAGGACCGCTCTTCCGCCACCAGTTCCCGCGCCGCTTCCACGTCACCCCGATAGGCTTCGAAGATCTTCTGCAGGGCTGACTTCATGTCGATGGTCGGCTTCCAGTCCAGTTCCTTCTCGGTGTGGCTCACGTCCGGGACCCGATGTTCAACGTCCTGGTAGCCCGCACCGTAGTAATCGTTGGCACTGACATCGCGCAACTCGACGAGTTCGGCGGTTTCTCGGTACTCGGAAATCCTGCGGGCGATCTCGAGCATCATCTCGGCCAGCTCGCGGACCGAAAACTGGTTGCCCGGGTTGCCGATGTTGTAGATGCGTCCGCTGGCCACGCCGTTCTTGTTGTCGATGATGCGCATCAGCGCGTCGATGCCGTCGGTCACGTAGGTGTACGAGCGGCGGCGCTTGCCGCCGTCAACCAGGCTGATCGGCTCGCCGCGCACGATCTGGCCCAGGAACTGGGTCACGACGCGCGAGCTGCCTTCCTTGGGTGTGTAAATACTGTCGAGGCCGGGGCCGATCCAGTTGAACGGGCGGAACAGGGTGAAATCGAGCCCGTCGCGCATGCCGTGCGCCCAGATCACGCGATCCAGCAGCTGCTTGGAGCAGCTGTAGATCCAGCGCTGCTTGGGAATCGGGCCCAGCACCAGCGAGGACTGGTAGGGATCGAAGGCCTCGTCGGTGCACATGCCGTAGACCTCGGAGGTCGACGGGAAGATCACGCGCTTCTTGTGCTTTACGCACTGGCGGATGATCGGCAGATTGGCTTCGAAATCCAGCTCGAAGACGCGCATCGGATCCTGCACATAGGTGGCAGGCGTGGCGATGGCGACCAGCGGGAGAATCACGTCGCATTTCTTGACGTGGTATTCCACCCATTCGCGGTTGATGGTGATGTCACCCTCGAAAAAGGTAAAGCGGGGATTGTCCGTCCATTCGGCGACACGGTCGCTGGCCATGTCCATGCCATAGACTTCCCAGTCCGTGGTTTCGAGAATACGCTGGGTCAGGTGGTGGCCGATGAAGCCATTGACACCCAGAATCAGTACCTTTTTCATGCAATTACTCTTTGAGCGAAAGAATGCCGCCGTCCGCAAGCGCGGAGAACGAATCGGCGGTCAGAGACCGCCCGTCGAGGGCGCATTTTAACACCTGGAAGCGGCGGGAATCGGCGCAATCGGCATAGATACGGCCATTTTCCACGTACAACGCCGGATGCTCATGACGCGCGGACTCGCCCTGGTAATGGCTGCCGAGGATGGCCAGGCGCCCCTGCTTAAGATCGCTGAATGCGCCGGGATACGGCGGGGCCACGGCGCGCACCAGGTTATGGATCGACCAGGCGTCCTGGCTCCAGTCGATGCGCCCGTCCTCGGGCCGGCGGCGGCCGCAGTAATTGCCCGCCTTCAAATCGAGCGGCGTGCGGGGCGCCGTGCCGGCCGCCAACAACGGAGCCAGCCGCCAGAGCAGACACTCGCCGGCTACCGCGACCTTGTTCATCACCTCGCCTGCCGTGTCGTTGGGCAGGATCGGCACCGCTTCCTGCCCCACCAGGTCGCCGGCATCCGGCTTGGCCGCCATGTAATGCAGGCTGGCCCCGGTTTCCGCCTCCCCGGCAAGCACCGCCCAGTTCACCGGCGCCCGGCCCCGGTAGCGCGGCAGAAGGGAACCGTGCAGATTCAATGCACCCTGCTTCGCCGTCTCCAGCACCGGGACGGGAATCATGTAGCGGTAATAGAAGGAGAAGATGAAATCCGGCCCGACCGTGCTCAGACGCTCGACGTATTCCGGCAGTTCCTGCATGGCCGGCGTCACCACTTCGATGCCATAGAGCCGGGCCTGCTCGGCCACGCTCGCGAACCACCCGCCCTCGCTCGGGTCATCCTCATGGGTGAAAACAAGCTTGACGTCGTAACCGGCCGCCAGCAGCGTCTCCAGCGAGCGCACGCCGACATCGTGATAGGCGAAGACGACGGCGCTTGCGACAGGCGCCGCAGCCTTATTCATCTTTGTCCTTGTCGCCCAGCACGGCGCGGATCACAAAGCGCGGGCGCTGCTGCACTTCCTGATAGATGCGCCCCACGTATTCGCCGAGGATGCCGATGCCCACCAGCAGCACGCCGATGAAGAAGAACGCGATGGCGAACAGGGTGAACACGCCGCCCACGTCCGGGCCATGCACGATGCGATCGATCATCAGCCACACGAATAGCGCCAGCGAGCCCGCAGCGATGATCACACCCACGAAAGAGAATATCTGCAACGGCGCGACCGAAAAACCGGTCACCAGGTCGAAGTTCAGGCGGATCAAGCGCAGCAGGGAGTATTTCGATTCGCCCGCATGGCGCTCGTTATGTTCGACCACTACTTCCGTGGGATGCGCGGCATACAGATAAGCCAATGCAGGGATGAATGTATTGATCTCGCTGGTACTGTTGATCGCATCGACAATTTCGCGCGAATAGGCGCGCAGCATGCAGCCCTGGTCGGTCATCTGGATGTGGGTCATGCGCTCGCGCATGCGGTTCATCAGGCGCGAGGCCCACTTGCGCCACAACGCATCACGGCGGCGGCGGCGGATCGTTCCCACATAGTCGTGTCCGGCATCCATGGCTTCGAGCAATCGCCCGATTTCCTCGGGCGGATTCTGCAGATCGGCATCGAGCGTGACGATACGTTCGCCGCGAGTGCGGGAAAAACCCGCCATGATTGCGGCGTGCTGGCCGAAGTTGGATTGCAGCAGGATCACCCGGCTGACGTCCGGGCGCTTCTGATACTGATCGCGCAACATGGCGGCGCTGTTGTCGCGACTGCCATCGTCGATGAACAGCACCTCGTACGTGATGCCCAGATCATCGAGGGCCGGATAGAGGCGCTCGAACAATTCCTCGAGTCCCGCCTCTTCGTTGTAAACGGGAATGACGACCGACAGTTTCGGCGCTTGTGTATCGGAAACGGCGCGATCAGCCATGAAGCACCGCCTTGAGCGCCTCGGCAACGCGCTCCACGTCGCTGTCCTGCATGTCCGGGAACAGCGGCAAGGTCAATGTCTGCCGGCCAATGCGGTCCGCGTTGGGGAATTGCTCGGCCCGGGCGCCCGCCTCGCGGCAGACCGTCAGCTGATGCAGTGCGGGATAGTGCACGCCGGTGCCGATGCCGCGCTCCTGCATCGCCTCGCGCACGGCCTTGCGATCGGTGCCGTAGTGGGGGTAATCGATACACACCGCGAACATGTGCCAGGCATGACCCTCGTCACCCTTCGCGGGAAGCGCCACGCCCTCGAGCCCGTCGAGGACTTCGAAATAGCGGTGGGCCAGTTCGCGGCGACGGGCATTGCGCGCATCCAGCGCCGCCAGCTGATCCCGCCCGATGCGGGCGCTCACGTCGCTCATGTTGTACTTGTTCGCCGGCATGACGACATCGTAGCTGCCATCGTCCAACTTGACCTGTCCATGAAAACGGAGCTGACGCAGGCGCTCGAAGACTTCTTCGTCGGTTGTCGTGACCGCTCCGCCTTCGATGGTCGTGAGGTTCTTGTTGGCGTGGAAACTGAAACTAACGACATCGCCGAAGCTGCCGATCCGGCGGCCCTTGTAAGTCGTTCCAATAGCGTGTGCGGCATCCTCGACGATACGCAGGCCTCGAGCTGCCGCCAGTTCGTTCAGCGGATCCATGTCCACCGCGAGCCCCGCGTAATGCACCGGCATCACTGCTCGGGTGCGCTCCGTGATTGCCGCCTCGACACCGGCCGCATCAAGGTTGCGCGTCGCGAAATCCACATCGACGAGCACTGGTGTCGCGCCTACCCGAAAGACGACGTTGAGCGTTGCCGCGAAGGTCATGTCGGGCACGATCACCTCGTCACCCGGCCCCACGCCAAGCGCACGTAGCGACTCTTCCAGGGCGCCGGTCGCATGGCAGTAAGTCAGCATCGGACGCCCGACATATTCACCGAGCTCCTTCTCGAAGGCCGCCACCTGCGGCCCACTGGTAATCCAACCCGAACGCAACACGTCGGCCACGCCGGCAATCGTGTCTTCTCCGATCGAGGGACGTACGAAGGGGAGAAAATTCTCGCTCATGCCAATCCTGCTCCGGTTCCGCTGCGTGCCACCAGGAACACGCCGTGAATGTTGAAGATGATACCTGCACACCGAGTCATGAGGTCTTCTCCGGTATCAATGCGACCCATCGCGGATTCTCGGCCACGATGCGGTAGTGAATGCCCAGGGCCTTGATCTTAGGCAGGACGGGACGGGGCACGAAGGCCAATCCCTGCGAATGTGTGCGCCAGGCGGCGGCAAAATCCTGCAGGCCCGCCATATAGCGGCCCTCGAGCGAACTGCGCGCATGCTCGATACCGAAAGCCAGTTCACCCTGGTAGGCCACCAGGATCATGTTTCGTCTCAGGTAAAACGGCAAGGTCTGCTGGTAACCGCCCACGGAATACACCGGCATGCCGGGACGGTTGTAGGCCGCGACCGCATGAACCAGGTCACGCGTGGAATATTCCGGCCCGAATGCAGCGGCGCCGAGCATCACCAGTCGCGTCGCCACCAGCCAGGCGGCGGCCACCGCCACGACAGCGGCCAGGTATCCCTTGCGCCGCAAAAAAATCGCCGCGATCGTGAACGCCACGATCAACCCGCCCGCCGCCATGAACCACGGCGTGTAAGCCTGCAACATCGTTGAATCGACGCCGTGAAAGAGACGCGGACCCAGTATGCCGACCAGCAGGCCGAAAACGCCGGCCAGCAGCGATAGCACCCACGCGGCCCACTGCCACCGAGTGTTCAGGTAACGATCCAGCATCACCGCGGTCAGGACCGCAATAGCCGGAATCACGGGCAGGATGTAACTGGGCAGCTTGGAGTGCGAGATGGAAAAGAAAAAGACGATGAACACCACCCACAGCCATAGGAAGACATCCGGACTGAAAGCCCCGTCACGCTTGACGACCCGCTGGGTCCCGTCAACCAGCGAACGGACGGCGCTGTGAAGCCAGGGCAGGACGGCCAGGACCAGCAGGGGCAGGAAATACCACCACGCCCCCGGCCGATGCGAAATCGGGGTGAGGAAACGCAGGAATTGCTGGACCATGAAAAACTGCCACAGGAAATCGTGGTTCTGCACTGAGACGGCAACGAACCAGGGCAAGGTCAGCAAAAAGAACAAGGCCAGGCCGGAGACCGGGCGCAGGCGCCGCAGACGTCTCCAGTCGCGGCGCAACAGAATATAGAGAACCAGTACGGCACCAGGCAGCAGAATGCCTATCAAACCCTTGGTCAACACGGCCAATGCGGCGCCCGCATAGGCCAGCAACATCCATCCGAGCTCGGCCCGCGAGCCCGGCGGCGCCTGTTGCCCCAGCACGTAGCCGAACAGAGTGAGGCTCATGGCAAAGGCGAGGCTTGCATCCAGGGTGTTGAAATGCCCCAGGAAGCCGAAGTAGAAACTGCCCGCCAGCACCGCGCCGGCCAGCCAGCCCACGCGCGACCCATACAACTTGAAGGCCGCGAATGCGGTCAGCAGAATCGTGAGATAGCTCGACAGGGCCGTCCACAGGCGCGCAGTCCAGTCATGAACGCCGAACACGGCGTAGGCAGCGGCTGTCGTCCAATACTGCAGCGGCGGCTTCTCGAAGTAACGCAGCCCGTCCAGGCGCGGGGTCACCCAATTGCCGGTGACCAGCATTTCACGCGGAATTTCCGCGTAGCGCCCTTCGTCCGTGTTGAACAACGGACGATGCCCCAATCCCCAGAACCACACCAGGGCCAGCAGCAGCAGACAGATCAGGGCCGATCGTCGCTGGCTTTTAGACGAATGCAGATTAATGAGTCGATTCCCGGACGGCTCGGGCGCCTAGTGTACCCCGTCGTAATCCCTGGCGCTTTCAGAGCCCCCCACAAGCGCCAGATCAAGGCGCAGCGCGCAGGGAATGGCCGGCGCCCTTGCCAAGCGCTGCAACGCAGAGCTGGCGCTTGTGGGGGACTCCCTTCGGGCGAGTCGCTTGCAGCCCGGCTGCGGCGTTGCGCGCGCTTGAAAGGGAATGACCCTTCCTGCGCGCACGCGCCTTGCATCCAACCTGCAGCGGCTCGCTGAAAGTGCCAGGGATTACGACGGGGTACACTGATATAGAGCCTATACCCCGATATCGCGGCATCGAGGGCACGGTTTGGCCCGCTTTAGCGCCTGGAATTGACCGCTATGCCGCCGATGCCCAGCAGACTGGTCAGGCCCAGGACCCAGAGCGGCAAACTCACCCCAAGGAAGGTGTCAACATGAGCACACTCGCCCGAGCCATGCAACACCTCGCGGATTACCTTCCAGGGCGGCAGATGCTGTACCAGCATGCTGAGGGATGCTCCACAGGAGCTGATCTCGCCGGGTGGCAGGTGCTGGATGTAGACATGGCGCGCGGACACGAAAATACCAGCCGCCGCGACAATCAGAATCAATATGGCGTAAATCCATCGGCCCACGCGCTTGGGATGGTGCAGCCAGGCCACGAGGAACACTAGCCCCAGGGCGGCCGTGGTAATGCGCTCGAAAATACACAGCGCGCAGGGATTCATGCCGCGGCCGAACTGCAGATAGTAGGCGAAGCCGAGCATCAGTGCGCATACGGCAAAACCGATGAAATTGCCTAACCGACGAATCATTAGGCTTTGGTCTCCTTGGACGTGCCGGCCTCGGCCTCGATAACGCCCCTGACTTCACGCTCCATGCCCTGCAGTCCCAGATGCCGCACGTCCTTGCCGTGCACCAGGAACACGATGTATTCGGCCATGTTCTTGGCATGATCGCCGATCCGCTCGAGCGCCCGCGCACACCACAGCACAGCCAGCTCGCGTCGAATCGTACGCGGGTCTTCCATCATGTAGGTGATCGATTTGCGGATCAGGCCCTCGTACTCGCGATCGACCTTCTTGTCCTTGCGCGCCATGCGCAATGCCTCTTCGGCGTCCAGGCGCGAAAAGGCATCCAATCCGATGCGGATCATCTTCTTGACGCGTTGCGCCATGCCTTCGAGCTCGATCAGATCTCCTTCCTTGAGTTCGCCATGTTCCTGCATGGCCGAGGCCTGCTTGGCGATGCGTTCGGCCTCGTCGCCGATGCGCTCCAGGTCCGTAATGGTCTTGATGATTGCAATGATCAGGCGCAGATCGCCGGCGGCCGGCTGACGCCGGGCCAGGATGCGCGAGCATTGCTCGTCGATGGCGACCTCGTGGGCATTCACCTCGTGGTCCATCGTCTCGACCTTCTCGGCGATCGTCGGATCGCCTTCCGCGAGCCCTTTCATGGCGGCATCGATCTGGTTTTCGACCAGTTGCCCCATGACGAGCACGCGATTGCGCACCGCCTCGAGTTCCTCGTCGTAACGATGGGAAATGTGCTGCGAAATAGTCATGATCCTGCCCGTCCGCAAAAAATGCAGTTAGGCCCATAGTGTAGCGAAAGCATTCAATCTTCGTGTGACAGTTTCATGAGACTTTCCGCAACCTGGCGCCGCGCCTCCTGGGCCAGCAGGCGGGGATCATCACCCTCTGCCTTAATCACGGGGGTGAAATCGATCACCACCTCCGTCCTCCGGGCCGCCCAGAAGCGCATCATATGCGGCACAAAAGCCTGCGTCTGGTTCATGGGCGCAAAGGCTGCCCCATCCCCTCCCACGTAAGCCAGCGCCACCGGCTGCACGGCGCAACCGGTGGCCAGTGCGGCGGCAAACAGGCGGGGTTTGAAACGCATCGGTTCATAGGCATCGTTGACCGTGCCCTCGGGGAAGAAAATCACCCGCTCGCCATCGCGCAGGCGCCCGATCAGTTCGCCCCCCAAGGCCTGGAAACTGCGCATTTCGCCGCGGCTAATGAATAATGTCCGGCCACCGCTGCGGGCAAAAAAGCCGAGCATGGGCCAGCTCGCGATCTCGGCCTTGGAGACGAAGGCTCCCGGCAAGGTGGCGCCCAGCGCCACAATGTCCAACCAGGATTGGTGATTACAGGCGACCAGTACCGGCTGATCCTGTGGTGTTCCCCGTACCCGGATACGCAATCCGAAAGTCCATGCCAGGAAGCGGCACCAGCGCAGCATCATCCAGGCTTGCAGACGCAGATGGAAGCGGCGCGGAGTCAGCCGATCAGTCGCCGCAAGCACCGTTGAAGCGATCGCACTCGTGGGCAGCAACAACAGTACGATGCCCGCACGTATGATGCGCCGCATCAGCCAGGCGGCCAGCCCAGCCGACGACCGGCCAGCAGGTGCATGTGCAGATGGAAGACGCTTTGCCCGGCGCCTTCGTTGCAATTCAAGACCAGGCGATAACCCGATTCGTCGACGCCTTCGGCCTCGGCAATGTCCTTGGCCACCATAATCAGACGTCCCACCAATTCGGCATCGGTCGATGCCAGATCGTTGGTCGTTGCGATATGGCGCCGCGGCACGATCAGGATATGTACCGGTGCCTGCGGGTTAATATCGCGAAAAGCGATGAGATCGTCGTCTTCGTGAACGATATCCGGCTTGATTTCGCCAGCCGCCATGCGGCAAAAAAGACAATCTTCCATGCTGTGTCACTCCTTGCATAAGCACCGGCCCAGCGCCGGAAAGCTTACCAACTCCTAAATTTCGTCCACGCCGCGCCGGCCGGCGAAGGCCCGCGCCAGCGTGTTTCCATCCACGTATTCCAGATCCCCTCCCACGGGGACCCCATGCGCAATGCGGCTGGCGCGTACGCCGTGATGACGCGCCATTTCGCCTATCCAGTGCGCCGTGGCCTCACCTTCCACCGTAGCGCCGGTCGCGACAATCACTTCTTGCACCTCACCTTCCAATCGGGCCTCCAGAATCGGACCACCCAGTTGCTCGGGTCCGATTCCGTCCAACGGCGACAGGCGCCCCATCAACACAAAATACCGTCCCTGAAACGACGTCGCGGACTCGATGGCGGCCACGTCCGCGGGACTTTCCACCACCACCAACTCCCGCTCGCTCCGGCCGGGGTCGGCGCACAGCGTGCATAACTCATCGGCGGCAAACATCCGGCACTGCTTGCAATGCTGCATGCCGGATGCCGCGACCAACAAACTATCGGCCAGTCGCCTCATGCCTTCGCGGTCTCGCTCGAGCAGATGAAACGCCGCACGCTGCGCGGACTTGGGGCCTACGCCCGGCAAAGCCTGCAGCGAACGGATCAATTCATTCAGCGCGGGCGGAAACAGGTCGGCCATCAAGGAACCTCTGATCTATTCATACGCGGATCGCGCTTGTGCCTCAAAGCCCGGGGAACAGCCCCGGGGGCAAGGCACCAGCGAGGCCGGAATAGCGCTCCTGCATGGCCTCACGCACGCGCTGCACGGCATTATTGGAGGCCGCGGCGATCAAATCCTCAAGCATTTCCCGATCGTTCATCGCTTCGGGGTCGATCTGTACACGCCGCGTCTCGAACTGCCCGTTGAGCGTCACCTTGACCATCCCGGCACCCGACTCGCCAGTGACTTCCAGCGCAGCCAGTTCGCTCTGCATGGTTTCAAAGCGGGCCTTGAGGTTTTGCATTTCCCGCATGATGTCGCCGAAATCACCCGGCATACGTTGACTCCCGAACCATTTACACTGAGTCTAATTATAGGCGTTGATACGCGCCATAAGCAGATGCGTTGCAGGTCCGCCGGGCAACGGACCTGCAACTTGAACGCCCGGATCCCTCAGTGAGCCTTGGTTTTCTTCAGCAGCACGGCCTTCCAGCGGGATACGTTGCCGGTCTTCGGAACATCAGCTGCAAAATAGTATTCATAACCCTGTTCCAGATCCATTTTCAGCGTGACCAGGTTCTGCTGCGCGCTGGTCGCAGGGTTAGACATAATCCGAGAACCCAGATTGGAATTAATGATTGCCCTGAATCCAATCTCATGCGTACCTGGCTTGACCCAATATGAGGTGCGGCCGGGATTGGACAAGTACTTTCCGTCCAGCCATACGATTTTGACGCGATAGTGGCTGGGGCCTGGAGGCATCCCCACCGAAATAATGGCATGGGGTTTGCTTGGGCTCACCAGAGACTGGTCGCCACCCTGTGCACAGGCGGATGCAGTGGCGATCAGCATCAAAGCCAGTGCCGAAACGCGAATTAGTGGTTTCATTTCGCACCTCCATAAAATGCGAGTCTAGGCATTTTCAGTATAAATCAGGAGGCGTGCGTCGAGCGGAAGACGCGCCCGCGCGCCCGGCTTATTCAACGGGTCGCGGAACCGTTCTCCGGGCGTAGCGTATCGGGCAGCATCTCGGCTCCGAAGGTTTCGCGCAAGGCATTGACATGGGGATCATCCTCGACACTCCGGCGAAGTTCCGATTCCCGCGAAGCGGCTGCCTCCGCCTGCTTCGCGGCTGGTGACGGCCCGGCCTGGCTGCCTATTTCCACTTTCAATTTCAACTCGGCGCCGTAGTATGTGGACAAGGCTTTCTCGAGAATCCCGCGCAACCTGTCAGTCAACAGGTGAGCCTTGTTCTTGTCCAGGGCAAGCCGGATAAGCGTATCGTTTCGTTCGAGTAAAACGCAGTTTTGTGCCAGCTCGCGCCCCATGCCTTTGAGACCGAGCATCGGCACTGTCTCTTCCCAGGAAGCATTGGCCGCCGAACCCGTTGTGGACCCGGGTGAGGATAGCTGCGGCGTGGGCCGACTTTCAGCCACCCGATCGGGGGTTACCGGTGCGGGACGAGGTCGCTGCGCGGGCGGCGGAGTTGCTCCGGACGCCTGCGGCTCACCCTTGCGAGGCTGAAAAGCCAACAGGCGCAGTGCGACCATTTCAAGACCCAGCATGGGATCCTCGGCCAGCTTTACATCAACCTTGCCCTTGAGCACGATGTCGTAATCGAGCTGCACCTCTTCCGGCGCCAGCGCCCGAGCCAGGGCATCGATACGCTGTTCGGGCGAACCGGCAGGCAACGGCGCATTGGCAACAACCTGGCGCCGCGCAATGAGTGTGAACACCTCAGCCAACATGTCCAGAATACTGTCGGCTCCGGCTACGCCCCGGCCCAGATCCCCAATATGACTTAATACGGCAGCTCCATCCTGTGCAGCGAGGCTGTCCAACAGATCGTAGATGCGATCGCGATCGGCCACGCCCAGCATGCCGGCCACATCCTCGCGCTTTAGCGTTCCGCCACCGAACGCCAACACCTGATCGAGCAGCGTCAGCGCGTCGCGCATCGACCCGTGCGCCGCCCGCGCCAATTCCGCCAGGGCTGCCGGTTCCGCTTCCAGCCCTTCGGCATGGACGATCCGATCCAGGGCGGTTTGAATTTCTTCGCCAGGCAGATGATGCAGTGCGAAAACGAGACACCGCGAAAGCACCGTCTGAGGGACTTTTTCGGGTTCGGTGGTGGCGAAGAGAAACTTGACGTGCTCCGGCGGTTCCTCCAGCGTCTTGAGCAACGCGTTGAAGGCATTCTTGGAGAGCATGTGTACCTCGTCGATGAGGTACACCTTGTAGCGGCCCTCGGCCGGCGTATAGGCCGTGGACTCGAGCAGGTCACGCATATCGTCCACGCCGGTGCGCGAGGCCGCGTCCAATTCCACGAAGTCCACGAAGCGCCCGGCCTCGATGGCCTTGCAGGTGCCGCACTCGCCGCACGGTGTCGAGCTGACGCCTTTCTCGCAGTTGAGGCACTGGGTAATGATGCGCGCGATCGTGGTCTTGCCCACGCCGCGCGTGCCTTCGAACAAGTAGGCATGATGCAAGCGCCCCTGGTCGAGGGCGTTACTCAGGGCACGCACCACGTGTCCCTGCCCCACAACCTCGGCGAAACGCCGCGGGCGGTAACGGCGGGCCAGCGCTAAGTAAGCCATCAGCAGCCAGCCCCGCCGATAAAGGGCGGCAACCCGCACCCGCTCGACCCCGGCACCCGAGTCCGCCGCTGCCGCTGCTCCCTTCCGGGCCTGACGGGGTTCACGGCGTATCGTCGCGGGAAGCTGATGCGGGTCACCATTGAAATCCTGAGTTCACATCGCTAATGCTAGCAGCACCGGTTCAAAATTCCGACGTTGACATTGCCATCGGTCCCGGGCATGCCAGTGGGCATCGCGGCGGGGACCACCGCTCCAACAAGAAGGCAACTGCCCGCAGATCCTTGTCAAGGGTTCAAAAGGAGGGCTTGATGGGCCTTCGGCCTCACCCTCCGAGCGCGCTGAAGCGCGTCCAAATCGGCTCCGCCGATTGGTCGAACCCGATCACTTCTATATCGAGGCTTCAAAGCGAAATGACAGCAACCCCGGCAACAAACCAAACGCCCTGGAAATTTGGCATTGAAGCGTAGCGAGCGAAGTCCGGATTGGACGCACCCGGAGCGCAGGAACCGCAGTGTATGTGGGTGATACATGAGGATTCTGAGCACCGGATGCGTGCAATCCGGCGAGCGCAGTAGCTTCAACGCCAAATTTGGCGGAGAGGGAGGGATTGATGAGGCCTCCGGCCTCACCCTTCGGGCGCGCTAAAGCGCGTCCAAATCAGCTCCGCCGATTGGTCGAACCCTGGATCGTCTGTATCGAGGGTTCGAACCCCGGCACTGCGATCTTTTCAGCTCCGGCCCTGCGGGCCGCAGCTGAAAAGATGGCGGAGAGGGAGGGATTGATGAGGCCTCCGGCCTCACCCTTCGGGCGCGCTAAAGCGCGTCCAAATCGGCTCCGCCGATTGGTCGAACCCTGGATCGTCTGTATCGAGGGTTCGAACCCCAGCGCTGCAATCTTTTTGGCCCCGGCCCTGCGGGCCGCGGCCAAAAAGATGGCGGAGAGGGAGGGATTCGAACCCTCGATGCGCGGTTAGCGCATACACGCTTTCCAGGCGTGCTCCTTCGACCGCTCGGACACCTCTCCATCAAACCTTTGCATGGCGAATACGGCCACCCGGCCGATCTGTGCCGCCATTTTTATAACTTCTTACCGCCCTCTTTCTTCGCCGGTCCATTGGCACTGGCCGCAGCCGCCGCAGTCAGTGCATTGGGCGGATTAACCAGGCAAGCCTCATCGTGGCTGGGCTTGTTCATGGGCGTTTTACCCGGAATGTCGTAACTCGTATCATGCTTGATCGGCTTTGCATTCGGGGGTTGCTGAAGCGGTGGGACCGCCTTCGCCTGGTACCAGCCCGGCGGTACGCAGGAATGTGAGCATCCGGCCAATCCGGCCATCCCGCCCAGCATCGCTATGATCAATAGGTTTCGGCTCATGCCTTCAATACTCCCAGCGCTTCCAACGCTGCTTCGACCCGTGCCTGATGTTTCTCTGCCAGGGCCATCAAGGGTTGACGAATGCCGGCGTCGATGCGGCCCATTCGATGCAGGGCCCATTTGACCGGTATCGGGTTCGACTCGACGAACAGCGCCTGGTTCAATTCCACCAGTTCTTCGTCCAGCGCACGCGCCGTTTCGACCTCGCCCTTGCGGGCCGCATCACACAAGCGGCGACACCTGTCGGGCACCACATTGGCCGTGACGGAGATGACTCCGTCTCCGCCCGCCAGCATGAACGCCGCAGCCGTTGCATCGTCACCGGAAAGCAGAATGAACTCGGGGCCACACAGCCGACGCAGCTCGCTGACCCGCTCCATGCGGGCACTCGCTTCCTTGATTCCCACGATATTGGGCACTTTGGCCAACTCGGCAACCGTCTCCGGAAGCAGGTCCACCACCGTGCGCGAGGGCACATTGTAAAGCAGGATGGGCAATTTCACCGCATCGGCAACAGACCGGAAGTGCGCGGCCAGGGCCCGCTGCGGCGGCTTGTTGTAGTAAGGGACCACCAGAAGGAGCGCATCGGCCCCCGCCTCCGCCGCCCGGCGGGACATATCCAGGGTCTGCTCGGTCGAATTGGACCCAGTGCCGGCAATAACCGGAATGCGCCCGTTTGCCAACTCGATCACGCGACGCAGCAGGGTCTCGTGCTCGTCGCGCAGCAGTGTAGGCGATTCCCCCGTCGTACCGGCGATCACCAACCCTTCGGTGCCCGCCTCGATATGCCATTCGATCAAGCGCTCAAGCGCTGCTTCATCAAGCGCGCCATCGGGCTTCATCGGCGTTACCAGAGCCACCAGGGATCCCTTTAACGACATTTCTCTCCTCCTCGGTTCGGCCGCGGCTCAATCGGCCGGTGGGGCCTGCGGCCGCAACAGCGGGAATAGCAGAACCTCACGAATGGACTCGGCACCGGTCAGGAGCATTGCAACGCGGTCGATGCCGATACCCACGCCGCCGGCCGGTGGCATCGCATACTCCAGCGAGTACACGTAGTCCAGATCGTATTCCATGGCCTCGTCGTCGCCGCCCTCTCGCTCGCGGGCCTGCGCTTCGAAACGCCGCGCCTGCTCCTGGGGGTCGTTGAGCTCGGAGAACCCGTTGGCGATTTCGCGCCCGCCCACGAACAGCTCGAAGCGATCCACCAGTTCCGGATCATCGTCCTGCGCCCGTGACAACGGTGACACCTCGCGCGGGTAATCGGTTATGAATGTTGGCTGTATCAGAGCCGGCTCGACAACATGTTCAAACAACTCGACAAGCAGTTTGCCCCAATCCGCCTTCTCCGGCACTGCTATCTCGCGTGCGCGTAGCAGCTCCGCAAGGCGCTCGCGATTACGCGTGTCAGCCTTATCGAGTTCCGGAATCGCCTTACAGACCGCCTCGCCGAGCGGGATTCGCGCGAATAGCGATTCGAAATCAAGTTCATGCCCGGCGTATTCAAAACGCAGCGAGCCCTTCACGTCGGCAGCCAGGGTGCGGAACAGTTCCTCGGTCAACCCCATCATGGAATCACAATTGCCATAAGCCTGGTAAGCCTCGAGCATGGTGAATTCCGGATTGTGGCGCGTGGATACGCCCTCGTTGCGGAAATTGCGATTGATCTCGTAAACCAGCGGCATGCCGCCTACCAGTAAACGCTTGAGATACAGTTCGGGGGCAATGCGCATGTAAAGCGGAATATCCAGCGCATTGTGATGCGTAATGAACGGCCGCGCGACGGCGCCGCCCGCCAGAGGCTGCATCATCGGCGTTTCCACCTCTATGAACCCACGGGCGTCGAGCAGTCCGCGGGCGACGTGCAGTATTTCCGCACGCATGCGAAACATCTCGCGGACGTCCGGATTCATGATCAAATCCAGATAACGCTGGCGATAGCGCAATTCCGGATCCTTCAACCCATGGAACTTCTCAGGCAACGGGCGTATGCACTTGGAGATCAGGCGCAAAGCGGTAACCCGCAAAGTCAACTCGTTGGTCTTGGTCCTGAAAAGCGTGCCTTCGATGCCGATGATGTCGCCGAGATCCAGGGATTTGAATAACGCATAGGCCTCCTCTCCCACATCCTCGCGCTTGACGAACACCTGCATGCGTGCGCTGCCGTCATCGATGTGGGCAAAGCTCGCCTTGCCCATCACTCGACGTGTCATCATACGGCCCGCCAAATGCGCCGGTACCGCCCGCTCCTCGAGCGCATCGGCATCGAGTCCCTCGTACGTACCTACCAGCGCCTCGATGTTGGTGTCGGGGCGGAAGTCGTTGGGGTACGCAAAACCTTGTTCGCGCAACCGTGCCAGCTTGGCACGGCGCTCGGCGACCAGGTCAGTGCGTGGATTTTTTTCCGTCATTTCATACTCCCAACTGCATCTTTACGAGCGGGCCTGGACCGGGGGCACCCCAAACCCGCAGTTTACAGGCTTTGCCACAATAATCACGGCGGCGCGTAACGTCACGACCCTGTTCCCACGCCGGTCTTGAGCGCGGCTTCGATAAACGGATCAATGTCGCCGTCGAGCACGGCCTGCGTATTGCCAATCTCGACGCTGGTGCGCAGGTCCTTGATCCGCGACTGGTCCAGCACGTAAGAGCGTATCTGGCTGCCCCAGCCGATATCCGCCTTGCTGTCCTCCAGTTTCTGCTGTTCGCCGCGCCGCTTCTGCATCTCCAGCTCGTAGAGCTTTGCCTGCAATTGTTTCATCGCAGTGGCACGGTTCTTGTGCTGGGAACGGTCGTTCTGGCACTGCACCACGATGCCGGTGGGCAGATGGGTGATACGCACAGCTGACTCGGTGCGGTTGACGTGCTGGCCGCCCGCCCCGCTCGCGCGATACACATCCACGCGCAGATCCGCCGGATTGATCTCGATCTCGAAACTGTCGTCCACCTCGGGGGCGACAGAAACCGCCGCGAATGAGGTATGGCGCCGATGCCCCGAATCGAAGGGGCTCTTGCGCACCAGGCGATGTACGCCGGTCTCGGTGCGCAGCCAACCATAGGCGTAGGATCCTGCAAACCGCACCGTCGCGCTCTTGATGCCGGCCACCTCGCCAGGCGACACCTCGATCAGCTCGGTATTGAAATCATGCCGTTCGCCCCAGCGCAGGTACATGCGCAGCAGCATCTCGGCCCAGTCCTGGGCTTCGGTGCCGCCGGAGCCGGCCTGAATGTCGAGAAACGCATTGGCGTTGTCCATTTCGCCGCTGAACATGCGCCGGAACTCGAACCCTTCGATGATTTTTTGCATCCGGTCAAGATCGGCGGCGATTTCCTCAAGTGCCTGGTCATCATTCTCGCTCACCGCCATCTCCAGCAGTTCGGCGGAATCGCCCAGGCCGGTCGTGAGTACGTCGACACCCTCAACCAACTCCGCCAGGCGCGCGCGCTCCCGCCCCAGGTTCTGGGCCTGCTCAGGCTCCGACCAGATATCGGGATCCTCGAGGCTTCGCTCCACCTCTTCCAGGCGATCCTTGCTCTCGGCGTAGTTAAAGATACCCCCTGAGCGCCTTGGCACGGGCGCTGAGGTCGGTCAATTGTTCGCGGATGGAAGTCAGTTCAGCCACTTTGTCTCGTTCAGTTTCCGGAAGCAGACAATTTTACCAACGCCGAAGCAAACTGCGAGGAGGAACTGACCAGACACGGCCCGAGGCCAGTAGCTGGAACCCGCCCGGGCGGTTCAGAAAACGCTTCAGCCACTGCAAGCCCAGCTCGACTTCGCCCGGCGCGATCGCGATCAGGCAACCATCAAAGCCTGACCGCTCCCCTACTACGGAAGCGCTTTCCTGGGGCAGCCCCAGCCAGCTCGCCAAGCCTGTCAATTCGCGTTCGCTGGCGACTATAGTCTTCAAATCGGCAATCTGCGGCACTGTCTCGGGCAAGCGCCCCCCGCCCCAGATCCATAGCGCATTGACCTCGGCACGTCCCTGACCACGGCGCGCCTCGTTCACGGGATGCGAATACCACAACATCTGCAATTCGTTGAGTACACGCATGCCGGCAACATCTACCCCGAACTGATCGGGTAAAGGACTCAAGAGTACCTCTTGAGCCTGCTCGACAGGCAGCCCCCGCTCAGCCTGGCGGCCGGGCAGGCGCGTATACCAGGTACCCTGCTCGATCTCGATGCATAATTCCTCCGCCGGAAAATGCTCACGCGCCGCCTGAACCAGTGCACGCTCCTCCTGCTCAGTCAGAGCATCGTCGCCCAATCGGCACAGGCTGAGCCGATCCCGATCGGGCCGGAGCGTGACGGGTTCGGCGAGGTATTCATCCGACCGAGGCTTACTCCCCTGTGCCAAGCGCACGAGTGCAGCAGCCGGCAATGCGGGTACGTCCAGAACACTCGCCGCCAGTTCCAGCGAGGTGCACCCCGATTGGGTCTCTTCCCGGGCACGGCGGAAGCGCCTGCCGGCACGCCCGCCGAGCATCGCTGCATGCTCGGGCGTAAAATCCGGCCAAATGAGGGTCGGTGTTACCATCGCCATGTCTGTTTTGCGCTTCATGTAATGGAAATCGTACGCGACTTATTGGTCAATTCCGAACAACCCCTGGTGCGACATTACAGCCCCGGCGAAGTGCGCATCGGGCAAACCGTCTATGAGCACAGCTTGGTCATCACGCCCCATCAAGGCGCCAGGCGCTGGGAACCCCAGGATTTCGCATCGCTGCAGATCGAGCATATCGAAGCCTTTCTGGAACAAAAACCCCGCCCGGAGCTGATCCTGCTGGGAACCGGAGAAAAACAGTGCTTTCTGCCGCGCGAATACATGGCGCCCTTGATCAATGCACGCATCGGCGTGGAAGTCATGACCAGCGCCGCTGCCTCCCGCACCTGGAACATCGTGCTCAGTGAAGGACGTCAGGCGCTCGCCGCCATCCTCATCCGCTGAAAGGAACCGGCCATTGCGGCGGAAACCGTAGCGCCCGCCTTTTATTGTGCTTAATCCAGCAGAACCTCGCGGTTGATCCCGGCCATATTCAACTTCCGCCGCAGCCTGCGCATGGCGGCAATCTGTACCTGGCGCACGCGTTCGCGAGTCAGCCCCAACGTCTGCCCCACGTGTTCCAGTGTCAGGCGCTCACGGCCGTTGATACCGAAGCGCATTTCAATTACTTCCCGGTGACGCGGCGACAATTCTTCAAGCCAGCCCTTGATCAGGGTCGACAATTCCTCCGCACAAGCGCAGTCTCGCGGGTTTTCCGCCCGATCATCATTCAGGCAATCAAGCAGTACATGGCCGCCGGTATCGTCCAGTGGCGCATCCACGGATACGGAACGCTCGCGGATTCGGCGAAGCTTGGCGATCTGTTCCGTGCTGAAGCCGGTACGCTCGCTGATTTCCCGCATCGTCGGCGTACGCGCGAGCTCCCGGCGCAAAGCCTGTTCCGAACGCACGTAGCTTGCCAGTTCGCGCGCCACATGAATGGGCAGGCGCACCGTTCGGCCCTGGTTGATCACGGCACGTTCCACCGCCTGGCGTATCCACCAGGTGGCATAGGTGGAAAAACGGCATCCGCGACCGGGGTCGAATTTCGTGACCGCATGCATGAGCCCGAGGTTGCCTTCCTCGATCAGATCAAGCAACGGCACGCCCCGTCCGACATAACCGCGCGCAACCTTCACCACAAGACGTAGATTGGCTTCAATCATGCGTTGGCGCGCCTGCTCGTCACCCGCCTGGACCCCCTGTCCCAAGGCAATTTCTTCCTCTGCCGTCAACAGGGCATGAAAGCCGATTTCACGCAGATAGAGGTTGGTGACATCAAGTTCTGCAGTGCTCGGATTATGTGAGGTTTGCTCACGGTTTTGCGCCTGGGCGGCACTACGTTCCTCTACGGAAGCCAGCGCTTTTGCGAGCAGCGTTTCCGCAGCATCATTCTCTGCGTCGTCGATATCGTCTTCGACATCGTTTTCATCTTCGTCAAGGCACACAAGTTCATCGAGGATCAAGTCCTCGACAGTGTCGTTATCGTTTTCACGATGTGCGCCATTACGGCTTTCCCGCTGGGTCTTGCTATTCACGCTTGACCTGGTAACACGGGTCACTGTAGGCAACCTCCCAGTTGTTTGCTCTACCGATCAGTATGATGCTAACCCGGTTTGGGAAGATAGTGCAACGGGTTTACCGGTTTACCGTCGCGACGAATTTCGAAATACAACGCAGGCTTTTCATTCGATCCAATGCCCATGGTCGCTATTTCCTGACCGGCTTTGACTTGCTCACCTTCCTGAACAAGCAAGCGTTGATTGTGTCCGTAGGCACTCAGCCAGGCATCATTGTGCTTGATGATGATCAAACGTCCGTAACCGACCAATGCGTTACCGCTATACACCACCGTACCGGCAGCGGCGGCAACGACCGGTTCACCCAATTGCCCGTTGATCACAATGCCCTTGCCGGCAATACCATTGCCACCGAAAGTCGCCTGCGGTTTGCCCTGGCCCGGCCAACGCCAATGGATGGGGCCTGTCGACGCGGGTGTGGAAGGCTGTGTCTCCGTTGTGCCTGAATCGCTTCCCGCCGCGGATTGTGCAGGGGGCTGCTGCGGCTCTGAACTGGCCACCCGGCGGCGGCCATGCGAGGGGTACAAACGGATGCGCTGGCCCGGATAGATCGTGTACGGCGGCTTGATGCCGTTCCACATCGCGACCGTGTGGTAATCCAGCCCATAGTGCCAGGCAATCGAGTACAGCGTGTCGCCCTGATCCACCGTGTACGCCGCCGGGCGCCGGCCATTGTATCCCTTCATATTGAGCGCGCCCGCGCAACCAGCCAGCAATAACAGCACGCACAGAGGCAGAAAAACTTGAATGCAGCAACGCCTGGTCATCGTTGTCGCGTCCCCGAGGTAAACGGTACAAAGCTTACCGCGCCCAGCGATTCAAATTCGATCCCCTTCGGCGTACGCCGATGTACACGCAGTTCCTGCCGCCCCTGGCGGCCCACCGGCGCAATCAACCGCCCATCGGGAGCCAATTGCTCGAATAGCGCCTGGGGAACGACTTCAGGCGCGGCCGTAAGAATGATGATGTTGAACGGCGCGTATTCCTGCCAGCCTTCCCGCCCGTCGCCGTGACGCAACCTCACGTTGCGTAAACGCAGTTCCAGCAAATGGCGGCGTGCGCCGGCCATGAGCGCCCGTATGCACTCGATGCTGTAAACGTTAGGCACCAATTGCGCCAATACGGCCGCCTGATAGCCGCATCCGGTGCCGATCTCCAGTACCTTCTGAGGGATGCCCTCGGAGATCACGGCCTCGGTCATGCGCGCGACGATATAGGGTTGCGAAATCGTTTGTCCGTGCCCGATGGGCAGCGCCGTATCCTCGTAGGCGCGGCTGGCGAGTGCCTCGTCAACGAACAGGTGGCGCGGCGTGGAACGAATCGCTTCTAGCACCCGCGCATCGGCAATACCTTCGCTGCGCAGCCGCTCGATCAAGCGCTCGCGCGTGCGTGAGGACGTCATGCCAATACCGGCACGTGGAATCACGCTATGCCCTCCAGCCACTGCCCCACGTTCTTCAGCACACCACGGTGCGTAAGATCCGTGGTCAACGGCGTGATGGATACCGCGCCCGCCGCCACGGCCGCGAAATCCGTGTCCTCGCCCGCATCCGCCGCTCCGCCCGGTTCGCCGACCCAGTAAACGGGCTTGCCCCGCGGATCGGCTTGCTCGACCACAGGCTCCGCCTTATGCCGCGCACCGAGGCGCGTGGCTCGCAGGCCGGAGAGTTCAGTCCAGGGCAAATCAGGCACATTGACGTTGAGCACCGTATCGGCCGCCATCACGCCTTCTTCCAGGCGCTCGACCAGCAGCCGCGCCACCCGCGCGGCCGTATCGTAATAACGCGGTTCCGAGGATACCAACGATACCGCCAATGCCGGGCGCCCCAGGAAACGCCCCTCCATGGCCGCCGCGACAGTGCCCGAGTACAACACGTCATCACCCAGGTTGGCGCCACTGTTGATGCCGGAAACGACCAGATCCGGCGCCTCGCGCAACAATCCGGTGATCGCCAGGTGCACGCAATCCGTCGGCGTGCCGTTGACGTAATAGAAGCCGTTATCCAACTGCCCGACACGCAGAGGCATATCAAGGGTCAGCGAATTGCTGGCGGCGCTGCGGTTGCGGTCCGGCGCAACCACGGTCAACCGGCCCAGCGGCTCCAGAGCAGCCGCCAGAGCGGCCAGACCCGGCGCATAAACGCCATCATCGTTACTGACTAGTATGGATAACACGGCAAAGGGGCAATAAACGATAAGCTAATGATAGTCGACAAGCGGGGGAAGGCCGAATCATGGGTATCGACGACAAGCAGCGGCGCGAATTCAGGCAAGCCGTTGCCGATGCCGTACGCCTCCCCAAAAAACACACGGACTCGCGCAAGCCGCGTCCCAAGCCGATCGCACATTTCCACGAACTAGACGAGAAAAAAGCCCTCGAAGAAAGCTTCTACGACCCGCGCAACCCCGACGAATTCGGCTCCGAACCGCCGCTGGAATACGTCGCTCCCGGCGTGCAGAAAAAGCTCATGCGCCGCCTGCGGCGCGGCACCGTGCCGGTCCAGGCCGTGCTCGACCTGCACGGCAAGACCCAGGCCGAGGCCCACCCGTTGGTCGCCGACTTTCTGGAAACCGGCCTCGCCCGTGGCTACCACTGCGTGCGCATCATCCACGGCAAGGGCTTAAGCTCCGGACCGGGCGGCCCCGTGCTCAAAATCGCCGTCGCACGCTGGCTTTCGCGCCGTAATGACGTACTCGCCTATTGCAGCGCCCGCCCGGTGGATGGCGGTACTGGCGCGGTCTACGTACTCCTGCGCCGCGGCAGCTTCGAACGCTAACCCAGCCAGCACGGCTACCCGAAAACCCGCTAACCTGCTAAAATTCGCCTCCACGGCGGGCGGCTAGCTCAGCGGGAGAGCACTGCCTTCACACGGCAGGGGTCGCTGGTTCGATCCCAGCGCCGCCCACCATTTCCTATCAAATGATCCATGCCTTAGGAGTTACCCCCTGAGGCGCACAGTGGTGCCTCTTTTCCTGATTGACATTGTGACGGCAATTCTTGAAGGTGTACAGAAATACACCGGGGGGGAAGGAAATGGCGAATTTCGAGCTCGCATTCCGGCAGTGCCTGGAAAATGAAGGCGGCTATGTGCTCAGCAATACCGAAGCAGATCAAGGCGGAGAAACTTATGCCGGCATAGCACGCAATATGCATTCTGAATGGCCGGGCTGGAGCCTCATCGACGATGGCGACCGGAACTCCGCCAAACTTCACGGCTTGGTCAAGACTTTCTATAAAGAGAATTTCTGGGACAAGGTTCAAGGCGATGACATTCAAGATCAAAGCATCGCAATCACCATTTTCGATTTTTCCGTAAACGCCGGTATAAAGACCGCCTCCATTCTGGCTCAAAGAGCCGTTGGAGCAGATGCCGACGGCAGTATTGGACCGAAGTCGCTTGAAAAACTTAATCGCGTTTCCGGGACAGCGTTTCTACCAATGTATGCTGTACTTAAGATCAAGCACTATTGTGAAATCTGTAACCATAACGCCATACAAAAAAAATTCCTGCTGGGTTGGATAAATCGGGCACTCAAATATGCTGATCTTCCCAAATAAAACTATTCAGTAGAAGTTGGCCAATGTACATTCTTTGTCCCCGGCTCAATGCAATAAGCCATTCAACCTGCATGCAGCCATCGATAGCAGTGATTTTCCGCTGTCGGCAATGGCTCTACTCTCGTAACTTAACCGTAACAAGTGAGTCATTCTCAAGTAGCAAGATGCCTTTATTCTGCGCATGCCCGTCACCCACCTGGAGATTTTCCATGCGCTTCGTTGTCTGCAATTTCTGGTCCACGCCTCAAATCCACCAGCGCCGACGCCTCGGCCTATCCCACTCAAACCGACCCGGAATACACTCCACCAACACGCCCACCCTACCCGTCACTAACCAGGCCGGATGTCGAGATAATGTCCTCGATTCGCCCCGGCATACGGCTGCCAACGACCCCATGTCCCCTCGAAAAACGGCTTGAGCCTGACTCCTTCCGATCAAAAACAGGTCTTCACAATAAAAACAAAACAACAAACCTTATTTATGCCGGACATTTCATAACAAGTCCTTTTTGCCTGGCGCTGGTGTTAACACAGCGCCTTTGCCAATGCCGGCATTGTCTCGCTCGCCGGCGCCACTACCTTGTCCGTAAGCAACTCATCGGCACGTGTCCGTCCCAGGTTCAGGGCGAATACCGGTATGCCGGCAAGGGCGGCGTTGCGGACCAGGCGGTAAGCTGAAAAAACCATCAGCGAAGAACCGATCACCAGCACCGCGTCCGCGCTCCCAATGGCCTTCTCCGCCTGGCGCGTGCGTTGCGGGGGAATCGTTTCACCGTAGAAGGTGACGTCGGGTTTGAGTATGCCTCCGCAACGCGTGCACGCCGGAATCTCGAACGCGGAATAATCCACCGCCTCCAGGTCGGCATCGCCATCGGGCGCCAAATCGGCGGTACGGCTCTCGAAATTCGCATTGAGTGCCAGCAATGTCTGCTGCAACAAGGTCCGCGACGATCGCCTGCCACAGTCCAGACATCGAATCCGCGATAGGCGCCCGTGTAAATCGACGATGCTGCGACTGCCGGCACGCCGGTGCAGATCGTCCACATTCTGAGTCACAACGGCACTCAGACGACCGGCCGCCTCCAGCATGGCCAGGGCCTTATGGGCTGCGGCGGGACGTGCCGATTCAAAGGCCGGCCAACCGCTCATGCTGCGCGCCCAATAACGGCGGCGGACCCCTGCTTTCTCCACGAAGTCACGGAATTGCACGGGCGCACGGCGCTTCCAGTTACCTTCGGCATCGCGGTAGTCAGGGATACCGGAATCGGTGCTGATGCCCGCCCCTGTGACGGCCACTACGCGACTGCACGTGCGCAATGCCGCGGCCAGATTTGCGACGGCATCGGTGACATCTTCATACAGGCCGCACTCGGGCATTCAGGACACTCGCTTCGTGGCCGTTCGTTTGATTGTATTACCCTCTTCCCATCAGCAACGCAAAGAGGCATCCTGTGAAAGCTATCATCATCACCCGACCCGGTGGGCCCGAAGTCCTGCAATTGGCGGAACGCAAGCGCCCGGAACCCACGGGAGATGACATTCTGGTGCGCATTGCGGGAGCCGGTGTCAACCGCGCCGATCTGCTGCAGCGGATGGGTGTATACCCTGCACCGCCGGGCACCAGCCAAGATGTACCTGGTCTGGAATACGCCGGTGAAGTCATGGCAACAGGCCCTCGAGTGACGCTGTTCAAGTCCGGCGATCGGGTCATGGGGCTTGTCCCCGGCGGCGCCTACGCCGAATACGTCTGCGTGCCGGAATCCACGGCCATGCGCGTACCCAGCGGCATGGACCTTACGCGGGCGGCAGCTTTGCCGGAGGCTTTCCTGACGGCTTATCGGGCGCTGTTCATGGAAGGCACCCTGCAGGCCGGTGAAAGTGTTCTGATCCGTGCAGCCACTTCGGGCGTCGGCCAGGCCGCCGTGCAACTGGCCGCCTATGCCGGGGCACGAGTGTTTGCGGGAAGCCGTCAGGCTGAACGGCTTCCCGCGCTTGGGGAACTGGGTGCTACCGTGACCTTTCAGGATAGCGGCGATGGCGCACGCCGGGCCATCGATCCCGATGGAGTCGACCTGGCGCTAGAGTTTCTGGGTGGTGATTTCCTCACGGAAAACCTCGCACTCTTGCGCAAAGGAGGCCGACTGGTGCTAATCGGATTGATCGCGGGCCGGGAGGCTATGCTCGACCTTGGCGCTTTCCTCGGGCGGCATCTGCACCTCCACGCCTTTACCATGCGTTCCATGCCCGCGTACCAGCGCGCCGCCGTCACCCAGGAATTTGCCCGCCGCTTTCTGCCCGCATTCGAATCCGGCCGCCTGCAGCCCGTCGTAGGCGCCACTTACCCGCTGGGCGACGCCGCGCGAGCCCATAGCGACATGGCCGCCGGCAAGGTACTCGGCAAGCTGATACTCTCCCCCTGAATGCATGCAAACGGACCGGGCATTTACCCCTCCAGGCGTTCGCGGACAACATCAGAAATGGGTTGCGGTATTCCTGACCAGCAATACATCGCACTGGCTATGCCGTGTTACGGCCATTGCAGTTGAGCCAAGCGCATCGGAAATCCAACGTCCCGCATAGCCCATCACGATCAAATCCACGCCATTGTTCTTTGCGAATCTGATGATCTCATGATAAGCCGAACCCGTATAGGTCAGAGCAACACGTTCCACTTCAGGCAATCCTATTTCATGGGCAAGATCAGTGAGACGATCCCGCGCGCGCCTCAAATAAACCTGGATCGGATCGGCATTCTCAGGCGGTACAAATCCCGGAGGTACATCTTCCGGATAAAACTCGATGACATGCAGCAGAGCCAGTCGCGCCGAGTGCAGCTCGCTTTCCCTCAATGCCCTCTCAAGAAGCGGATGTGTTACCGGTGAGAAATCGACTGGCGCCAGAATGTATGAATAACTTTCCACAAGAATAGACCTCCTCTGTCATCACCCTGCACGAAGTCCTGAGATGTTCACATCACCACCTCAGTCACAAAGGCCATAAAGCATTGTGACGCTGAAACAGCAGAGGCTCTTTGATCCCGGTCAATAGCCGGGGTAATGGCATAGCCATCGGGCGGCTCTTATATAAGAGCCGCCCGCTACGCCCGGAATCAGTCTTTTGATTCGGTGTAATCCCGAACCACCTGCGTTTTCTCCATCTCCGCAGGCTACCCTCCCAGTGCGATCATCTGCATCGCCGCAGAAGCAAGCCAAAACGACGTGTAAAGTTGCATAGCCCCCCTGAGGTTGTATTTCGTATTACCTCCGCGGACACATCCGGTCTTGCAACCCCGTAATATTTGCAAGCTTGGTCTTTCCTGAACGGCCATGATTCGCGCTAAGACCCCAATACGCCCACATAAAATCTGACTGCGATGAACGAGGAGTCAGGCGGCTACTGAGGCATCCTGAACCAGGGGTGGGTATACCAGTAATAATTCCCGCCAGGGGCTGGTGCGGTGCAGGTATACATTGAGCGGCCATGCGGCAACGGCGCATCTGCCTTTACGATGACTTGCGTCGGCGATTTCAGGGTTTGTGCCATACGCGAACCGTCAGAACGGTAACAGCTCAAGCCGTGCAGAGGCCGAACCAGCGACAGTATAAGCTTTGGCGGGTTGTTCGCGTTACCCACAACCGGGCTCCATGGCCTCGCTTTCGCGAGCGGCATGGGCAAGGACACCGCACGGCGCGCGAACATGGACAGGGCGTCAAAATCGGTATCTATCGGAAACCGCGGCAAGGCCCGAATATCCAAGGGTTCGCCCAAAACTCCTGAAGCCTGTGCAAACGCCACGAAACCCAAGCCGTTGACAAGCCTGGCCAGGTCCGGGCTGTATTCGCCATAGGGATAGGCAAAGAGTTTGGGGTGCGTGTTGGTCGTTGGTCCCAACTCTTTCTGCAGACACTTTTGGGCATCGAAAACTTCGGCACGCATACGTTTCTTCCAAGCTGCCCTGCTTTCTCCTCGTTTGCGCACTAGAGGATGCGGATGAGTCACCGTGTGATCCGCAAATGTGGCGCCTTGAGCCTGCATGGTACGCATTTCAGACCAGCTCATGTAGGCAGGATAATGACGATTCACAGCTTGCGTGCTGACGAAGATCGTAACCGGGAAATGATGCGCTCGCAGCAACGGCCAGGCATTCTCGTAAACACTTTGAAAAGCGTCATCAATACTCAGCGCTACAGTCTTGTCGGGTACGGGCTTTCCAGCTCGCAGCGTTCTCACCAGCCGAGGCAAGGGCCATACATGGAATCCGTGCGACGCCAGGTAGTCGAGTTGTTCCTTGAAAGCTGCAACAGGCGTATTGGTCGTGGGATAGCGCGGCTCACCAAAGCGGTGATACACGAAAACGACGGCATGGTCTGTGGCAAGGCATGCGGGCGCAGCCAATAGCAATACTGCCAGACACAAGACCTCGACGACTCGGATGAGACGCGGACTGGAGCTTGCTGCCTGGTTCATCATGACTATGAAAAACTATCTCTACAGTAAACGGCCAACGGAGTTCACCTGAAATCGCCGTTGCCCAGGAACTATACTGTAAAGGTGATCGGAAACGGTGTAAAAGTGAGCGCAAACCAACCATGGATGCTCTATGGCGCTTATGGCTATACAGGCGCCTTGATTGCCCGGAAAGCAGCTGAAACGGGCCGGCCATTACTCCTTGCCGGGCGCAGGAAAGAAGCGCTGACCGAACTTGCCGGCGCACTAAATCTGCCATGGCGCTGCCTGGCATTGGAGGACACCGGCCAATTGATCAATACACTGAAGGAATGTGGCGGCGTCCTGCACTGCGCCGGCCCCTTCAAGCGTACGGCGAAGCCCATGATCGAAGCCTGTATCGCCGCGCATCGACCCTACCTCGACATCACCGGGGAAATCGAGGTCTTCGAGCTCGCGCACGACCTGGATTACATGGCCGGAGCGGCCGGCATCCCGCTCTGTCCGGGTATCGGTTTCGACGTAGTGCCCACCGACTGCGTGGCCAGCGTCCTGAAAAGCGCTTTACCATCCGCCAGCAACCTGACGCTGGGCTTCGATGGGGGGAAACATATCAGCCCCGGTACGGCGCGCACCATGGCAGCCAGCATGGGCGACGGCGGATTCATCCGCAGGAATGGATCACTCGTCCGTGTTCCTCTGGGTTGGGATACACGACAAATCGATTTCGGTGCGGGCGAAAAAATGGCCGTCACCATCCCCTGGGGAGATGTCGCGACCGCTTATTACTCGACTGGAATCGGCAACGTTCAAGTCTATGTTCCCGCATCTCCAGGAACCGTCCGACGCATGCGGCGACTGAACCTGGTGCGCCCGTTGCTCGGCATCGGCCCGGTGCGCCGCTTCCTGGAAAACCGCGCCGCAGCAAACACCCGCGGGCCAAGCGAAGAGGAGCTGGCATCGACGAGGGTTCACGTCTGGGGAGAAGTCTGCACCGAATTCAAGGAATGCATAACCGCTACTCTGGAGACCCCCAATGGCTATGCCTTGACCCGGGACTCCGCGCTCATGGCCATGCAACGCCTTGATAGCCAACCGGCGGGCCAAGGCGGATATTTCACACCTTCACAATTGTTCGGTCCGAGATTTGTGGAAAGCTTGCCCGGTGTGGGATCTATACAGCTCCACCGGAGAAGCTCCACTAGCTGAAAGTAGTGCCGGAGGGTGGCTACCCGAATGGTGTCACCACCAATCTCGACTCTGGGGGCATTGCGGCTGAGTGTGCCGACTCGCCCCGGCCCAGTGCTTGTGCGGGGTATAACAAAGCGCCGGTCAAAAAACCCGTCATATCCGGAGCGACACCCAATGCCCGCATCACACGAATGCATCGGAATAACACTAATGGCGGCCGAAGAGTTCAGCAATTGGAAGAATCAGGCTCGTGTTCGCGGATCGGTTACCGTTCAATCGTGGTCATGGTAAACGAGTAACCGGCCGTTCAAGGGGGCGCAGACATAGGCTGTACCCAAGCCGTCAGTAGCCACGCAATGCGAGCCTCGTGCCGCTTTCACCACATCCGCGGGCCGTAACGCTTTGCCGGCTTTCAGCGCAAGAATCGTTAACGTCGCGCTACGAGCCGCAGGCACATACAGATGCCGCAAATGCGGATTCCAGGCAATAATGTCGACGCCCTTACCGGTCTTTGCGCTTGCCTGGATCGCACCATGACGAGCCAGGTTCAAGACGACAGCCTTGCCCTCGGCACAACCGACGAACAGCAAGTCCTGTTCCGGCGCGAGCGCCAACCCCCGCGGACCGCGGCAACCATCTTTCCAACGGTGAATAATTTTGCGGGAGTGCACGTTGATCGCGAGGGTGTGCCGCTTCCACTGATTCGTATAAGCTCGCCCCGTACGCGCATCAATGACCAATGACTCGGGGCCACCCTTGACGGCAATTGCCCCAACGGCTCGCAATGTCGGGGGATCCGCAGCCAAATCAGGGACGAAAATCTGGATCTGCTGCGCTCTTGGTTCAGTAACCCATATCTGGCCTGCCGGTTCGACATACCGCACGTAATCCGGTCCCGAAGCCAGGTGTACACGCTCAACGACCTTGCCACTGTCCAGATCGATCACGGCAAGCGCTTGCCTGTTATGGTCGCTGGCTATCAGGTAGCCGTCGAGATAGACGGCGGAGGTCGTGCCTGCGTCGCGCCATCGTCTCGATTTGCCCGGCGGCGTAACACATATGACGCGGGATATCTTGTCTTTTTCCGGGTTGATCAGAAACACTTCGCCGGAAGCGCCGCCTGGTACGACTACGCGACCCAGCGCGGGAATATATCCCATGTCGTCAAATCCGGCATGGGCCTTTACACCGGGTAAATTCAACGAAGTCATGGTCTTCGGCGTTGCCGCCAAGACGCTACTCAAATGAGCCGCAAGGACAAGCGACAGAATGCTTGCATATGCAGTAATTTTCATGGCGAAACGGATAATCACACGAACTCCTGCAAATTTCTAAAGCTTGCCGCCTTTCTGTAGTCTATCGAGCGGCTTACAGGGTATTCAATATCGGAAAACCGAAAAAAGAAAGGCCGGCATGAGAAGGTCTCATGCCGGCCTGCTATACGCATACCGATGATTATAAAAGTTTCTTCGCGTTGCTCATGGCCTGTTGCAGCCGGTGTTCGCCGGCCTGCGCCTGGCTGTTCAGATAACGGAAAACCGCATATTGCGCCGATGTCGGCCTGACATAAGCCATTCCGATGTCCGTCTGCAGGTAAGCCAGCAGACTATGCAGATGCGGCGCATGCAGCAGATCGCCTTCACTGGAATGAATGTCCATCTGCACCAGCGTATTGAGCTCGCGATTCAGCTCACCCAGGGCTTTCTGGCCCGCGGCCCTGGCAACCTTGTGATCATTCATGGCTTTCTGCAACTGATCACGCACAGTCATTGCCGCATTGATCTTCTTATCCAGCGTATTCAGGGCGTTGTGAATCTTGAGCTGGAGGTCGAGGCTGGCTGCGAGATCCCCCTGCGTACTGTCGATGCGCGGATCCAGAGCCACCGTGAAGGCCCGTATGGTTTTATGCCCTGCGTAGTCGAGCACTACGTGATAGGTACCGGGCGCCACCCGCGGACCGTAGACATAGGGTGCCAAACCGCCTGCAGCCTCCGGGGGATAAAAACCCTTGACCCGAGTGGCATCCGGGTAGCGCAGGTTCCACTGGAAGCGGTTCATGCCCGGCTTGATGGCCGTAAGCTTCTTCTCCGCCATTTCCTGTTTCTGCTGTGGCGTCATGCCGCTCGTGTCGGCTTTCTTGTGCGACTTCTGCTTGAGATGCAGCGTAAAGCTGCGGATCACCTCGCCTTTGGCGTTCGTGAAACTCAGAGTCGCCGGAGTCTTGCCAGCGTAATTTTGGGGCACGTGAAAGAACACCGTCGCACCAAATGGCGGGTTCTTGCCCGCAGTACCATTCGGGTAGTCGGAAGCTCCATAGGATTGCGTCAGCCACGCGGTGCCTGGCGCAAACACGATCGCCTGATCGGCATTTATTGCGTGATGCCCGGTCATTTGCTCGAGCAACTCGAGGTTGTCCAACACCCAGAATGCACGGCCATGGGTGGCTATCACCACGCTGTCCTGGCGGTTATTGATAGCCACGCCCCGCACCTGGACCTTGGGCAGGTTCAAACCGAGCGGCTGCCAATGCTCTCCGCTATCAAAGCTGACATAGACCGTATTCTTAGTGCCCAGGAAGAGCAAGTTCGGATCCTTGGGATCCTGGGTCACATGGAATACGTACTGGCTGTCGGAGAGCCCCCGGGTAATCCGGGTCCAGTGGCGCCCGTAGTCCTTCGTCTTGAACACGTAGGGCTTGAAGTCGTCCCACATATAGCGGCGTGCGGTCAGGTAAGCCGTGCCCTTGTGCGCATACGAAGGTTGGATTGAACTGATGTTCGCCCACTTGGGCAGCGCCGCGGGCCGCACTTCGCGCCAATGCTTACCGCCGTCGGTCGTAACATGGACAAGTCCATCGTCCGAACCGGCCCAGATAATATCGTTATCCAGCGAGGAGACCGCCAGCGAGGAAAGACCGGGATAGATCTCGGCGCCGGACTGATCGAGATCGATCGGGCCGCCGGTCGGCTCCTCCGTACGTGGGTCGTTGCGGGTCAAATCCGGGCTGATCGTTTTCCAGGTGCGCCCGTAATCGTCGCTTTTCATCACGTACTGCGAGCCAATGAGAAGCTCCTTCGGGTTAGCGGGCGAGAACAGGATGGGATGGGTCCAGCCAAAGCGGTATCTCAGCTCTGCCGATGCGGCGCCATCCTTGTAGTTGGGCCAGGGGCTGACGCTCTGGTACTGCTCGTTGTCCATGTTGTACTTGACGAAGATGCTGTAGTACCCGCTGCCATAATTGATTTTCGGGTTATCCGGCTGCGGCACCACCCAGGTGCTTTCGCCAAACGCCGTCCGCTTCCAGGCCCTGAGAGGGATGTCCCCGTTCGCTGTGGCGCTGGGACCCTCGAAAGCGCCCTCGTCCTGTTGCGCCCCGTAAATGTGGAACGGGAACTGGTTATCCAGGTTCACGCTGTAGTACTGCCCGGTCGGCTGGTTGTGCTCGGTGCTCCAGGTCTTGCCGCCGTCCACCGATACGGTCGCGCCCCCGTCATTGCCTTCCAGCAGGATTTTAGGATTGGTCGGGTTGATCCAGACGATGTGGTTGTCGCCGTGATGCGTGTGCAGTTCCTTGAATTTCTTACCACCGTCATGTGAGACAAACAGGGCATCCACCTGCGGCATGTAGACGATATCGGGATCGGTCGGATCGACAAATATCTCCATATAGTAGAAGGCACGCTGGCGAAGCTTCCAATTGTCGTTGACGCGCTTGAAGGTCTTGCCGCCGTCGGTCGACTTGAACACGCCCCCTTGCTTGGCCTGGATAGTGGCGTAGACAACCTGCGGATTGCTGGCGGCCACCGCAACACCGATCTTGCCGATTACCCCCTTGGGCAGACCCTCGTGGCGCGTGATATTCGTCCAGTGCTTTCCGCCGTCCGTAGTCTTGTAGATTCCGCTGCCCGGGCCACCGCTCATCAGCTTCCACGGCTTGCGATAGGCCTGCCAGGCCGCCGCGTAGAGCACTTCGGGGTTCTTCGGATCCATGACCAGATCGACCACACCGGTCTTGTCGTTGACGAACAGAATCTTGTGCCAGGTCTTGCCCCCATCAGTGCTCTTGAATACGCCACGATGCGGCCCCGGCACGAACACATGGCCCATCGAAGCGGCATAGACAATGTCGGGGTTTTTCGGGTCCACCAGCAGGCTCATGGTGGTATGCGTGTCCTTGAGGCCCGCATAGTGCCAGCTCTTGCCGCCGTCGGTGGTCTTGAACACACCATCGCCGGTGATCATGTCGCCACGGATATCACTCTCGCCGGTACCGGCGTATATCACTTTGGGATTGGACGGCGCCACGGCAATGGCTCCGATGCTGTTGCTGGAACTCGGCCAGCCATCGCTGATGTTTTCCCAGGTGTTGCCGTAGTTCGTGCTCTTCCAGACACCACCATCGACGGCGCCCATATAGAACAGGTCCGGCTTGCTGGGCACACCGTCGACCGCCACCACGCGGCCACCGATAAAGGGACCGACGTTGCGCCAGTGCAGTTTGCTCATCAACGCCTGGCTGGACACAGCATCAGCGCTGGCCACGGTCGGCACCAGGCAAACGGCTGCCAGGACCACCAAGCCTATGGAGGCCATATATTTACGTGGGACGAGAGAACAGGGAATGCATTTCATCGTATGCTCCTTGAGTGTAAGGCGCATTCGGTGCCATACCACATGCACCCTGCCCTCCCCTGTTATTGGCAGGCCAAGTCAACCTGATCGCGACGAGGCGTTTTCCCGGGTCAGTGGCCGGTGTAACCGGAATGCGGCAAATTCAACCGCACCGATCATAGCGCCTCAAACCCACAATGCCAAGTCATACCCCTCCAGACCGTGCCACCTTAAACACTCAGGCTTAAATGCGGTGCCGAATCAGCGTTATGCCAGATTGAACTTCTTGCGCGCCTCGGCGACGATCCGCTCTGCGATCTCCACACAGGGATCGCGCACATTCCTCGAACCCGATTCAGTAGTAATGGTCGGCACCCAATTGCAGCCCTCGGCATCGGGACTCTGAAGCTTGGTCACGCTCGTCACCCGATACCGATTGCACTCCTGATGCCTGTGGAGTTCGCTTTCCAGATGCGACTGCAAGGCTTTTTCATTCACCAATTCCCTGCCCATGGCGCCCTCACGCCGGATACCAAGCACCAGTATAGCCATACGGATATTAACCACGCCCATGATTTGCCGAATGCCTCCAATATCGATATATTTGTCGACATAGCCCCGAGGGACGAATATAATCATGGGACAAGCGTTTTTTAGTAGTGGTGCCTCATTCTCCGAGTGACGCTGGATGATGACATCAGCGGCAAAGCCAAACTATCGCGGAATCAATCAAAATCATGATTGCCAAACAAGCTCCATCTTCCCCACAACTTCCTAACACCGCGACAATCGGGAGTATTGCCTGCGTAGGCTTAGGCATGACTTTAGGCTCTCATCTCAGTCCGCTGGCACGCAGCCATATCGAGCAGGCTGACGTGGTTTTTGCCGCCGTCTCCGACGGTATCGTCGAGAAATGGCTGGAACGCATGCACCCGGACGTACGCAGCCTGCAGCCCTACTACGGCAAGGGCGAAAAACCACGCATACAAACCTACCGCGAATGGGTCGATGTGATGATGGCCGAGGTGCGCGCTGGCAAGAATACTTGCGCCGTGTTCTACGGTCATCCCGGCGTGTTCGCCTGGTCGCCACACGAGGTGATTAAGGTCGCACGCGCGGAAGGCTACCCGGCACACATGGAACCCGGCATCTCCGCCGAGGACTGCCTTTACGCCGATATTGGCATCGACCCCGGCCGCTATGGCTGTCAACATTATGAAGCCAGTCAACTGGTGTTCTACAAGATTCCCATCAATCCCACCGCTTGCTTGATATTGTGGCAAGTAGGATTGGTGGGCGACCGTTCGTTGAAACGTTTTTCCACCGGACCCGAATACCGACAGGTGCTGGTGGATGTTCTGAGCCAAGACTACCCTCTGGATCATGAAGTGATTATTTATCGTGGTGCGACGTTGCCGATACAACAACCTCGCATACGCCGTGTGCCCCTTCGGGATATTCCGACCACGGATCTCACAGCAGAAGAAACGGTAGTCCTGCCACCCGCATTGCCAATGACCCCCAATCGAGAGATCTTGAAGCGGTTGACAGCACTTGATCAGGCGCAATCGACGCATTGCGAAAGGCGGGAAACAAACGACACGGGCAGGCAATAAGCGATATGATGCAAGGGCATATATGGTGCGATAATGGCGATTGGCAATTCTATTCGCGCACAAGTTAAGACGGTCTTGCCACAGCTGACCGGATAGACCACTCACCCTCAACAAAGACCCGAGGAGACAACCATGACAGATACCATCGAACTACTGGAAACCATCGGTAAGGACGCATCGTTACGACGCGCCCCTGGAGAAAAGATGGCAGAGACATTAGCCAACCTTGATGCCAGCGAGGCGCTCAAACAAGCGGCGGCTTCCGGGGATAGCAGTTATCTGAGTCGAGAATTCGGCGATATGAGACTCGAGACTTCCAATCACCCCACGAACACGAATGTAACAGCCCCCGAAGTTCCTGAAGAGGAAGAGGAAGAGAAAGAGGAGTCCCCCCCCGACCAGAAATAGCACATAGAACACCATAAACCAGGACCAAATTGCCGAATAAACTGATGGAGAGCGGCAAATCTTCCCGGCTGTCATGCGCTTTGATGATGGCGACGATACTTTTGTGCGCGACTGCTGCAAGGGCCAATGATTCCCCACACAACGCTCCCCAATCACAAAAATTGCTGGCACAAGCTGAAGCCGACAAAACAACCAACTATTCGAATTTTTTGCGTATTCTGAAAAATCTCAACCAAGAAGAAGACCGGCTTTCAACGGCACAAAAATGGCATTTACGTTACCTTAACGCATGGCAGGCTGTCATTGCAGGAGATTACACCAAGGCCACTCCAATCCTTGACAACATTATTAACCACTCCAACGATCCAGTGCTTGAAGTTAGGGCGTCGGGACTAAAAATAAACATCCTCAGCAGTCAAAAGGACTATCTAAAGGCCTATGAATTGGCCAACAAACTGATGTCTGATCTACCTACCATAACCAACAGTCAGGCGCGCATATGGGCGTTGAATCAAATCATCCAGATGCTCAGCATTGCCGGACAATATGACCAGGTTCAG
>Ga0307440_1000083_pt1 | contig 38880 bp, 57 predicted proteins | sample SalMarWE160410MG_FD_202150 | JGI IMG/M metagenome (GOLD analysis project Ga0307440, IMG submission 202150) | Salt marsh sediment microbial communities from the Plum Island Ecosystem LTER, Massachusetts, United States - WE1604-10 | ecosystem: Environmental > Aquatic > Marine > Intertidal zone >...
ATGGACAGACCGCGGTCGGACTTCTGACCCAGGGGCTCCAGGCCGGGGCGCGGGATGCCGACACCGTCGCGGATGCGATCAAGGAGTTCTCCATCCGTGCGATTGACGGAAGCAAGGCATCCTCGGGCGCCTTTAAGGCGCTCGGACTTGACGCCAAGGACATGGCACATCAGATTGCCTCCGGGGGTGATTCGGCGAAGCAAGGACTCGATAAGGTTCTCGATCTATTGCGCGCGGTAAAGGATCCGGTCGAGCGCGACGCGCTCGCCGTAGCCCTTTTCGGGACCAAGGCGGAGGACCTCGGCAAGGCGCTCTACGCGCTCGATCCGTCCAAGGCGGCGGCAGCCCTCGGGGAGGTCGGGGGCGCGGCGGAGAAGCTGACGGCCAAGGTGGGGGACACTCCAGCCGCAAAGCTGGAGCATTACAAGCGAATGCTCTCCTCTGGATTCTCCTCGGCCATGGCGGACGCCGTGGTGTGGATCGCGGACAGATTGTCCGATCTCGAGCCCATTCTCAAGGAGCTCGGCGACGAGGCGATGCCGATCTTGAGGGAGGCTGCGGACTCCCTCGGCGAGTCATTCAAGAAGATGGACGAGGCGGGGGTTACCGACAACCTCAAGGAAATTGCAAAGGTCGCAGGCGGGGCGCTCGCAGCTGCATTTATTGGAAGTGTCGAGGCGGTCGCAACACTTGCCGATTGGTTCGGCAAGCTCGTTGACGCCTCAATATGGATGCGGGACCGATTCTCCGACATCGGTGACACCCTAGAGAAGGTGAAGGAGTGGTTCAAGGCGCTCCCCGATGAGACCAAGGATGCAATCAGCGATCTTCCGTCGAAAGTTGGTGAGGTCATCACCGACATGTCGGACAAGGTGATGTACGCCATCGGATGGATGATTGGGACGGCCGTCCGGGAGTTCCTCTCGCTCCCCGGGCGCGCACGGAACGCCGTGGCAGCACTACCGGGGGAGATCTCCGGTGTCCTGTCGGCTGCGCGGGCCGCCGCCATGTCGGTGGCATCCTCCGCCGTATCCAGGGTGGTCAATATCTTCACAAGCCTTCCCGGTCGGGCCCGGGGGGCCGTGTCCGGACTCCCCGGTGCGATCAAGGCAGCAGCGGCCGGCGCCGGGGGATGGCTCGTCAATGCCGGATGGGACGTCGTGCGCGGACTCGTCCATGGCGTCACGAGTGCGATCTCGTGGGGCCGCGGACGAGTCTCCTCGGCACTGCACGGCATCGTCGCCGGACTGCACATCCCCGGATTCGCTCACGGCGGGGTCGTGGGCGCAGCAGCCGGCGGCGGGCCCAGGTCGAATCTGACCATGGTCGGCGAGCACGGGCCCGAGCTCGTCAGCCTGCCCCCGGGCTCACAGGTGCGCAGCAACGCGGACTCTCGCCGCATCGCATCCTCAGCCGGGGGCGGAGTCGGACAGGTGGCCGTCACCCTGGAGTGGGTGGGCGGCGCTGCGGGAGACGAGTTCGTGGCGTGGCTGCGGAAGAACATCAAGATCCGCGGCGGAGTTACCGCCGCGCTCGGCGCCTGAGGGGCGAGCATGAGCACCGGACTACGGCACGAGCTCTACCTCTCGGGCGCGTGGGTCGACATCTCCGATGACATCCGCGCGGCGACCTCGACACAGATATCCCGCGGCGCGTCGGGCGGAAAGTCGCTCAGCGCTACGGGGCGATGCACTTTCGTGCTCGACGACCGTGGGGGGGATTACGAGCCGCGCAATCCGGCCGGACCCTACTACGGCCAGATTGGATTGAATGTCCCGCACCGGGTAAGCGTCGACTCCTCGGAGTCGTACCTATGGGTGCCCGCGGCCGGGTACATGAGCACACCGGATGATGCGGCGTACGCAGTCACGGATCTTGACGTGCGCATCGAGGTAACCATGCACGATTGGTGCGCGTTCGCCCAGCTGTGCGGACAGCTCCCCTCGGGTGCCGCTGATACATCATGGGGCCTCTATGTCTACAACGGCCGCCCCGTCCTTTACCGCTCGACGGACGGGACAACTCTCGTCAGTAGCTCCCCGGTTGGCGCAGTCGTTCCCGTCGAATCGGGGCGTGTGGCAATTCGAGTGACGCTCGACGCGAACAACGGTGCGTCCGGACACACGATCACCTTCTATTTCTCTGACTCGATCGACGGGGCGTGGACTCAACTCGGCGACCCCGTAGTTACAGCCGGAGTATTCACCCTCCATGATTCATCGGCCGACCTGGCCGTGGGGGATGCGGCGAATCCTGCGCGCTTCCATGGTCGCGTGCACGCCTTCCAGCTTCTCGACTCGATCGACGGGTCCGCCGTGGTTGACCTCGACCTGTCCGCCGAGGTCGGTGGAGACACGTCGATCACGGACGCCACGGGGAACGACTGGACCGTGCAGGCCGGGGCCGAGATCAGGGACAGGGAGTATCTGTGGTGGGGGGAACTTGGAGACCTCCCACACTCCCAAGATCAGACGGGTAAGGACGTCACGGTGGGTGCGACCAGTAGCGACGTCGCCTCGCGCATGCTCACCTCGGCCGGCTACGAGCAATCCGCCTATCGGCAGTCCGCATCGTCAGAGTCCCCCCCGTTCGCCGACCTCGTCGAGTACTGGCCGATGGAGGACGAGTCGGATGCATCGTCCTTCGCGTCCGGGCTCGATGGTGGCGCGGCGATGACCTGGAGGGGGGACGTGACCCCGGCGCAGAACGAGGACTTCTACTGCTCTCGGCCGCTCCCGACCCTGACGGATACCTCGATCCTGCACGGCAGCGTTCGGGCGGCAGCCGATGGTGCAGTCACCGCCCGATTGCTCCTGTCCATCCCGTCGGGCGGCGTGGGCGCGGTCACTCGGATTTTCCGTCTCGACACGACCGGCACCGCGGCCATCTGGGAGCTGCGGATCGACACGAGCGGGCAGCTACAGTTGTACGTCCGCGGGTCCGATTACGTGCTCCTTGACTCGACGGCGTGGGTGGCGTTCGGGCTCGTTGACTCGCACACGCGAATCGGCCTCGCTCTCGAACAGTCCGGTGCCGATATCGACTACGCCGTCTCGTCGATTTCCCCCGAGACAATGTCAGCCGGTCAGTTTTCGGGAACCTTCTCCGGGATGACCCTCGGGCACGCGAAGGACATCACGATTGCCGCGGACCGCGGATTGGACGGGGTCAGCTGCGGACAGGTGACGATTCAATCAGCGAACGTGAGTGTTTACGAGGCGGACGACGCGCTTGTCTCATGGTCCGGCCCCTACGCGGACCACGAGACGGGCGGGACAAGGCTCGTCAGGGTGATGGGAAACGAGGGGATCACTTACTACACGTCCGGATCCGCCTACCTGTCCACCCGGATGGGGCGGCAACAGGTGGCCAACGTCGGGACGATCGCCCGGGACGTCGTCGGGGCTGACCTCGGCATCCTGCTGTCCTCGGCCGAGGACAGGGCAATCGAGTACCGGACACGTACCTCGATGACGGCTCAGGCGGCAGCCCTAACCCTGTCCTACTCGGGTGGCGACCTGAGCGACTGGTCCCCCATCAACGATAGGGAGCTCCTGGTCAACCGACTGGAGCTGACCCGCACCGATGGCGCCACGTACGTGGCCGAGGTGACCGCGGGGCGCTTGTCGGTGGCGGATCCCGAGGACGGCGGGACGGGACGCACCCCGGACTCCGCCCGAATCAACATCGAGTACGACGATGACCTGCCCGATCAGTCGGGATGGCGACTGAGTCTCGGCACCGCGGACGCTCCGCGGACAGTCGACCTATCCATCGAGCTTGCCCGCTCGGTGTTCACCGGGGCGGACATCCTCGCGGCCCTACTCGTGCGGGTGGGCGACAGGATCGACGTCACCGACCTCCCCGTACTGCGCAACCCCGACGACTTGCAATTTCTCGTCGTTGGCGTCTCACACGAGATCACCCGCTTCCGGCACATAATTACTTTCCGGTGCTGGCCATACGAGCCGCACCGAGTGGCGGTATGCGACTATCCGATCGGCGACGAGTACAGCCGGTACTCCGGTGATGGCACTATCCTCGCCGAGGACCTCGACACCACCGAGACAGGTGTCGACATCACCGCCCCGGCCGGGGTCACCTGGACCCATGACGATGGAGATTACGACGTGGTGACCGGCGGTGAGGTCATGACCGTAACCGGTATTGCCGGGGCGGCACCGGACTACACTTTCACGGTCACCCGCTCGGTCAACGGTGTCGTTAAGACGCACACCTCGGGTGTAGCCATAGATCTACATCGCCCCGTGTACATAGGGCTCTAGGAGGGGTTACGCAATGGTTTCCGCCGGTGCCAAGCTTCGCGCGGTTGATATTCCGCTCGGTGCGGTGACGACTTACTCACCGACCTGGACAGCCTCGACCACGTCACCCACGCATTACACGGGTGAAGGGTGGTATATGTCCATTGGTTACTTCACTTGGTTCCATGCGTTTTTCACGTGTGACGCGAGCTTCACCGACGGATCCGGGATCTACATATTCCAGCTTCCGGTGGCAATGTCTGCGAGCATTGGCCTCGAACATCGGATCGGCGTTTCCTCACTGAGACATCCGGGGACCTCGGCTCGGTACGATTTCGGATTGATGCCGACCGGATCCGGATCGCAGTACGCCTACATGACGTACGGCTCGACAACCGTCTCCCCGGTCACGGACACGTCACCGGTCACGCCCGTTACCGGCGACATGTACTCCATGCACGGATGGTACTTCACGGGCTGAGCCCGATCACGGGTCGGGGATAGAGTGATGGTATAGCGGGGACTACAGGAGGAGTGAAATGGGCGGATGGCTTGACCGTCAGCCAACGTGGCTGAGGGACGCAATCGTGGGCGGCTCCGCGGTGCTCGCCGGGTGGGTGGTCACGGACCTCGTGCCCACGCTCCCGGGTGGCGGGGCGTGGGTGATCGTCGGCCCGGCCCTCGTCGTCGGTGCCGGCGCGGTGGCGACCTGGACCCGTGCCTACGGGCGCGGAAGCGTCAAGGGGGGCGACGAGTAGTGGTCGAGGTGCTGCCACGTAGCGCGTGGACAACTCATGCCCGGCCAGCGTCCAGGTTGGTGCACATCTCGTCGCCGCGCGGGTTCGCCGTGCACTGGCCGGGCACGACTCTGGACCGGATCGACGCTTCCTCCAAGTCCGCAATTGCACACCGGATCGAGGGCTACCGGCAGTACCACGTCGACGGCCACGGCTGGACGGACATTGCCTACGGGGCCGTGGTCGACCAGGCGGGGCGCATCTGGGATGCGCGCGGACTCGACTACCGGAGTGCCGCCAACGGCGATCAGGCGGTCAACCGCACGCACGGCGCCGTGCTCCTACTCGTCGGCAAGTCCGAGGCGCCATCATCGGCGATGATCGACGCGGTGAGGTGGCTCCGGACTCACCTGTGGCTCCCCGGCTTCCCCCACGCCTCGGCCGTGGTGGGGCACCGCGACCTGTGGTCGACCGACTGCCCCGGCCCACACGTGTACCCACTCGTCACCTCCGGCGCCTTCACCGAGGCGCCGTCCGTCCCCGCGCCCAATGGCGCGCAACCCAAGGGAGATCAGATGACCCTCCTCTTCATGACCGATGAGCACATGGCCACGTACGCGCTGCTGCCGTCGATGCGGGCCGTCCGTGTCACCGGCGGCACCGGTGGCCTCGCCGTCCGAATCCGCGACGGAGGGCATCCGAAGCTGGAGGCCACTCGCGCCGAGGTCGAGTCGCTCGGCTATGTGTTCGACGAGCCCGAGGCTGACTGAGTCAGCACACACCTCGGCCCCCGCATCGCCTCGATGCGGGGGCCGAGGTGCCTCATGCCCATGTGTGCCTACGCCATCGGGTGTACCGCCGATGGCGTCCCGGCCTACGCCATAACCTGACACGCCACCGAACGCGCCACCCGTGGCGTACCGGAGACTGCGCCACGGGCCACGGCGGGACCGGCCGTGGCGCACTCGGTGGCGTGGCGTGTGGCGTACCCGATGGCGTGGCGCGTGGCGTGGCGCGCCACGCCCGGATCCGGACGCGAGTCCTGGCGCGCGCCGGCGGACTCTACCTCGGCAACACGACACGGACACGGTGGCGCGCCATCACCGGTCGCCCGACAGGAGCACGCCAAGCGCAAGGCCTGCCATGACCATGGCGTCGCCCGGTGGCGTGCCCTTGCGCTCGAGCTCAGCCCGCGCATCCATGGCGCGCTGCACCACGGCCTGCAGCTCGTCCATCTTCACGACGCACCCCGGGCGAGTCGGATGTACGACCGGTCCCGCTCGATGGACTTCGGCGAGCAACCGAATGCGTCGGCGCCCGTCGTGTCGATCCGGCCGGGCGACCACCCGTCGTCCATCCGCGCCGCGACCCACTCACGGCGAGACTTCACCGCGTCGACCCCGGCGGGCGGGGCCGCGTCGGACCCGAGTAGCTCGTCGATCGGCCGCGGGCCGCGCAGCGAGTCCGACGACACGAGGCGCACAAAGTTCTCCGGGTCGCCGGGTTCCCGCAGATCCGACACGACACCCCCACCCCGCCCCTCATCCTCGGTGTCCCCCATGTCTGACCTGCGGAAACCGTGTCGGATGAGGGTGATGGGGGACGGCGCGCGGCCGTTGCTGAGGGCCACCACGTAGACCACAGTGCCCACGAAGATGATGCCGATCAGGTAGTCCATGTCAGCCTCCTAGGCCGTTGACGAGTGCGGTGCCGATCGCCGACCACATGCCGGTGATCATGGTGGAGATCTGTGTTACGACGTCCCCGAGCGGGCCCCTGGCCAGCACCGACGACATGCCGGCGAGCACCGCCGTCCACAGCAGCGTGCTGTTGATGCGGGTCGCCGAGGAGTCTGCGTGGTCGATGTGGGCGATCTTCGACACGCGCTTGGCTATCGAAGACGTGGTTTTGGAGTACTGGCCGACGAGGGCCAGTACCAGACCGGCGTGCATGATCGCAGCGATCAGCGCCCCGGTGAGCGTCCACGACCACGACCCGGCAAACCACCCGCGGATCGCGCCCTCCCACCCGTAGATGGAGATGATCGACGTCGTAGCCGCGTAGTAGCCGAGCGCTGCGACCCGATCCCGCAAGGCGTTGCTTCCGATCGCCGACCAGTCAAGGGCTAGGGCGATGGACGCGACGACGGCCGGCCCAAACCATTCGGACGGGTGTCCGGATGCGATGTTGACGGCGGATGGCTCAGTCATCCGCAATACCTCCGTGATCATGACTTCCTCCCTGCTGCGATGCCGAGGCTAGGCGGCTTCCCTGTCGGCCGTCAGGTACCTACTGACGGTGCGTAGTGACACGCCAAGCGCGTCGGCAATCTCCTGCTGAGACGCCTCGGGGTTGTCCCGCTTGGCGCGCCGCACGCGGTCCGCCGTGTCCTGCCGTGGCGCACTCGGTGGCGTGGCGTGTGGCGTACTCGGTGGCGTACTCGGTGGCGTGGCGTGCCGTGGCGTACTCGGTGGCGTGGCGTGCCGTGGCGTACTCGGTGGCGTGGCGTGTGGCGCACTCGGTGGCGCGGTCTGCCGTGGCGTACTCGGTGGCGTGGCGTGTGGCGTACTCGGTGGCGTGGCGCGTGGCGTACTCGGTGGCGCGGTACGCCGTGGCGTACTCGATGGCGTGGCGTGTGGCGTGACGGCCGCACCGGACCGGACCAGCTGCGCCAGGGACGCGCCCATGCCGAGGACAGCCACGGGCAGGCACGCCACGAGTGCGGTTATCTGCCACGGCGCTGCGGTGTACCCGGCGGCGGACATGAGGTGATACGCCACTTGCCCGGCCGCGCCAAGCAGCAGCGACCCGATCGAGGACCACCGAGCGAAGGACCGGGCGCGACCCGTCACCGCTGGAGACAGCCACACGTGCAATGCGTACGCCGCGTAGGTCTCCATCCCGACCGGCAGTGTGATCGCCGAATCGATTCGCGCCCGGTCCCATATGCCCGGCAGTAGATCCACCACGCCGAAGCCCGTCATTCTGCCGAGGCCAACCCACCCGGACCAGATGGCGACGCCGGCCGGCGCGGCGAGTAGCAGGACCGGCCACGTGCTCACGCCGCGCCCGTCCGTCCCGACTCTCCCTCGGGTGGTGCCCACGGTGTCACTCCGTTCCTGTTGATTATCCGCTACAGCTGCGGGTCGTCCGGGTGCAGTCGGCGCCTGAGGCCACGTACGAGCGGGCCGGTCAGCCGGTCGTAGTCCTCCTGGGTGTACCCGTGCTTGCCGATCAGGTCACGGGTCTCGACGGCGACAGACGCCCCAGCAAACGCTTCCCAAATGGCGACGGTTGTCTCGTAGACCGATCGAGTGACCACGGGCATGCCGGCGACGTCTATCCAGACGTCGCTAAATTCCTCAGCCAAGTCGTCGCCGTAGCCCGCGGCGTCCGACGCATCGATGGACGCCTCCCTGGAAGCGGCCCATGCGTCCTCGTCGATGTCGAGGCGGGCTGCGGCTACCGCGATGGCCTCGGCAAGGCTCAGGCAGCGCATGTCGGCGATGATCGCCCGGACGTGTTCCAACTGCGGGCTGTGCTCACTCACCGGACACCCCCGGGAGGGTGAGCGACGCGGTGTTGATCGGGCGGATGATCTCCGTGTCCCCAGGCTGCCACGTCTGGTCCAGCTGGCACGACCGGTGCCCGGTCGGCGCGGTCGCCGTGGTCGGATCACCAAGATCGGCGACCACCTCGGCGTAGATCGGGGTTTCCCCGTCGATGATCGACGGGATGACCTCGGTAAGTGCGGTTGTCACGACTCCTCCATGTCTCCGGGGCTGAGCGTGGGCTCAGCGACCTTGATCCTGTTCATCTGCCTGTCGTAATCCGGCCGTTCCCTCAGTCGCTCCAGGGCCTCGGCGAGAATGGCGACAAGGTCCTCATCGCTGCGCCGCTTGTGCAATTCCACGTGCGTGTCGAACTTTGTCCAGCGCTCCGAGCGGGTCGAGCGCGAGTACGCCTCCCGCCCCTCACTCAGCCCTGTCCATGGATTAGATCCGCGCACGCGATTCGTTACGACTGCCATCCCGATTACCCGTCCCTCGGTGTGGTGCGGGCCGGGGCGCCGTAACGCCCCGGCCCGCGATGATGACCTCAGCCGCGGTTCCAGGGGGCCGCCGCTCGCTTGGCACCGCCCCCCTCGTCGTCCCCGGGAGCGGCGAACGGGTCGACGGCACGGGCGGAGCCGCGCCGCTTGTCCGCCTTGGCCTTCTCCTCGGAGCGCATGCGCTCGCGGAACGCCTCGGCGATCTTGAAGTCCTCCTCGGTCGGCGGGTCGAGGTGCCACCCGACCGTCCTGAAGTTCTGCGGGCGGTGCGCCCCGATGCGACCGAGAACCGATTTTCCCGAACGCAGCTTCGGGAGCAGGAGACTGGTCAGTGTCTTCCCGGAGAATTGAAACGCCTCGACGACCCCGGGAACCTCGGGGATCATCTCGGTGACCGGTCCGTCTAGGACGGCAACGTCGCACTCGACGTAGGTGTACGCCTCGCCGCCGACCATGTTCGACTGCCGCTCGCCGGACGAAAGGGGCTTGATCAGCAAGAGGCGCCCCGTGTCACCCGCGACCGGGTCACGGTCGTCACCATCCTCGAAATTGAACAGGTCCTTGATCGTCAGGAAAGCACTCCTCGCCGGAGCGACGTCGTCATCCCAGATACCCATTGGGTCCGCCCTTCTGTTTCTGTTTCGGTTGGTTTCGTGCTGGTTGCACGGTGGTGAGCCGTGGAATCGAACCACGGTGCGAGGCGGTACCGCCTAGCACGTCCTCCGCTCACCTGACGGCTACCTTGGTGTGGCACCCCCGGGGGGCAGGGGCTTCACCCCGGGGGTGCCACTAGAAATAGGATGGCACGGATGGAACTGAGTGTCAACTACTGGCAAGTGCGAGGTATCGCTCCTGCGCCTCGGCGAGTAGCTCATCCCCCCACACCTCGGCCTCGACTGCCGCGCGGTACAGGTCGTCAAGATCGTCCTGCGACTCCGCCCCCCGGAACTTTTCGATCCACGCATCGAGCGGGTGCACCTCGGCCGGCTCCGGCTCCTCCACAGGCACGTCCGCCGGCTCTGACGAGGGCCCCTCGACGACCTCGACCTCGGCCGGTTCCGGTTCCTCGGGGGCCTCGACCGGGACGTCCTCCGGCTCCGTCGAGGGCTCCTTGACGACCTCGGTGGCGGCCGTGCAGGTGCGCGCGTTGTGGCCCAACTGGCCGCACCTCCCGCACCTACGCTTCCCTTTCTTCCCGGTCGTTGGCTCCGGCGTGGGCCCGTCCGGGACCTCGGCCGATGGCTCCTCCTCGGGCTCCGTCGGCGCCGGGGCGACCTGGAGCTCGGGGACCGGGTCCCCGGGGAGCGCCGTGGCGAGCGGGAAGTAGAGCCCCTTCACGCGGCGCGACTCCCGCACCGAGATCGCCGTACGCACCCACTGCCACGCCGAGGCGATGTCCACCTCAATGAGGGTCGCCTCACCCCGACCTCCAGGAAGCCAGATGATGTACGCCCGTTCACGGCTCACTCCGGGCATCGAGCGCCACACGGGAGTCTCGCCCGAGGTGTCGTACCGCCATGGCGCGCGCGCGTACAGAGCGAGCTGCATGGCAATCGGGAGCTGCGAGTACTTGCCCGGTCGGTCCTTCTGCGTCTTCAGGTCGAAAATCGCGAACGCCCCATCGATGTACCGGATCTTGTCGAACCGGCCGGCCACCATGAGATCGGGATGCGCGACGATGACCTCGTCGAGCCCAACCCCGTACTCAATGTGCTCGTTGATGATGAGCCGGGCGTACGCCCGGACGTCGTCCCGGTACATCGAGGGGATGCTCTCGGCGATGCGCTCGATCTCGCCCCACGGGCTACTGCCGTCCGCCCTGGCCGTGACGATGGCGCGGTCGATCTCCGAGGAGACGCCATGCATCCCCGTGCCCTGATTCTTGCCCTTGGTGGCCCCGGCGGCCGACTTGGCCTCCTCGACGACCTCGGACAGCACCGACCGGTCGCCCTCGGACCCTCGGGCCTTGAGGGCAAGGTCAGAGCGCATGCCCACGCCGAGGGCGACCATGCGCTCTGACCACTCGGTGAGGTTCCCCATGTACTCCATCGAGGACGAGATGGCCGTCGCCCTGGTCCAGGACTTGACGCGCCCGGTGGCCGGAGCGTCGTGTGATAGGTCCTCCGGCGGCATCGGCAGGAGGTACCGGTTGTAGGCGCCGACGGGGAGCCCCGTCTCCTCGTCGTACTTCTGCTCAGGGGCGGAGCCCCCGGGCTCAGCCGCGGAGATCTCTCCGAAATCCGTCATTTCCTGTTCCTCCGGTGTGCTAGGTGAATCTTCCGACGAGTAGCGCGGCCACCATGACCAAGGGGGCGATGGAAAGTGCCAAGATCACCGATCGAATGATCATCCTTCGATCGGAGTGTGTGAGCGTCGGGCACGTGACGTGCTCGGCGTAGATGTGCTCGGAGATGATCACGAGCGAGGAATTACCTGACCCGAGGTCGAGCGGGTTCCCGCACCTGCGGCACCGAACGGCCGAGGCGAACCCCCTTCTCTGAGTGACGTACTCGTTGTACTGCCACCCGGAGATGATGCGATCGAGATTACTCTCGTCGTCGTTCATTAGTCGTCATACCTCGTGTGCGGGACGCCGCGCGGAGTCGGTCCACCCGGGGCCTTGGTCCACTCGGTCACCCCGCGCGAGAAATCACTCTCGACACTAGCCACGGCCCGTGTCACCTCGCCGACGTCCCCGCTGGTGTGGCACTCGATCGCCCATAGCACCGCGCCGTAGTAGCTCAGCACGTACGGCCCGGTGCCGATCCGAGCAACCCTGTCCTCAAGGGGTGCCCCGGGCGACTCCTCCGGCGAGCGCTTCCCCTTGCGAAAGAACGACATGTTTTCTCCCTGTCCCCTGTTGATGTGAATACCGTACACCTATTCACACCGATGTCAACTCAATGGAAGCGCCCCGGCCCGCACCGAGCGGGCCGGGGCGAGCGCCTCACTCGGGGTGCCGAAGGAGCCTCTGCGATCCGCTCCAGCGGCGCTGCCTGCGGTGGCGGTTGAGCCCGATCAGCAGGAGTCGGGCGAGCTCGTCGCGAGCGCACGTTGCGTTGCGCAGCCCCCGGAGCGTGACCGCGAGGTTGTGGTCGAGCAAGCTGGTACCGGCCTCCGGCGACGCGAACCGATGGGCCGCACGCACGGGCTCGGGGACCGCCATCTCGTTCCCGGTGACGTGCGCGCGTAGCGCGTCGATGTAGTCGAGGTGCGCGTTACCCACCGCGGCGCATGCCCGGGCGTAGCTGATCTCACCGGGTCCGGCCTCGACGAGAGTCATCTCGCCGCGCTCGATGGCGAGCTCGATCCCCTCCAACACATCCGCGGTGTCCCCCTCCCCGGAGTTGAGCACCCACATCTCCCCGGAGCGAATCGCCGCGGTGACCCCGGCGAGAAGCTCGACGTCGGTGGGGGTGTGGTTCTCGATCATGGTGACCTCCCGGTGATACTGAGGGGGCTCGTCCCCCTGCCCTGTTGAGTACTACTATACACCAATGCTCACCTATTGCAAGCCGTGTCCAAGGAAAATCCCCCGGCCCGCGTGGTGCGGGCCGGGGGAGGGGGCGCCTAGCCCCACTGATCGGCCATGGCATTGGCGATGGACGCGAAGGTGCGTGACCGATCCGATGACGCACGTACGGCTCCCCCTGGAGTGCGCGTGCCGCACGCACGCCGGGGGCCGTACCCGGCGGACACCCACGGCACGACTCCGGGAGGCTTCTCGGTCACGGACGGAACGAGCCGTGACAGTCCGCACAGCCATAGCCCTGTCCGTTTCTGCCATGGCTCGCCCCACATCCATGGGTGGACGTACTGGTCGGCCGGACGAATGTGGGACCCGATGGCGCCCATCGGATTCTCCACCGCGATCTTCGGTATCGGTGCGTCCATCAACGTACGGACGAACGCGAGCGCCTCCGCGCGCTGCTCCGCTATCGCGTCCCACCGCTTCGCGTTGCTAGACGTCAAGTACGTGCACGGCGGGAACGCGATCATAAGATCCCATTCGCCTGGAGCGATCCACCGCGTGACGTCGCCCTGTAGGTGCCACGTCGGATCGCCCTCCGTGGGCTCTAGGTCGCACGACCACGCATCGTGCCCGCGCGCCCGGAATGCGTCACGCACCCGGGCGGAGTACTCGCAGGCGACGAGCACTCTCATACCTTCGGTGGTGGGGCGGGTCACCGCACGTGCCCGTCGGCGATCCACCGATCCGCCGTGGCGCGACACTCGGTGCGCTCGTCCGGCATCCACGGGCCGCGCCCGTGCTCCTCAGTGAACACCGCAATGGCGAGCCGGAAGGCGCGACCGGAGAGTGTCGGGTCGATGACGGTTTCGGTGGTGTTCATGGTGACCTCCCGGTGACATGGAGGGGCGCCGCTCCCCTGCCCTGTTGAGTACTACTATACACCAATGCTCACCTATTGCAAGCCACCCGAAAGAACGATCCCCCGGCCCGCGTGGTGCGGGCCGGGGGTGCCGGCGAGGTCACTTGGTCTCGTCGGCGTACTCGGCGAGGAACTGTCGCGCGCCATCCTCGATGTACCGCCGGACGTCCCGTCGGACCTCGGCCGGGGGGATCCCGTACTCAATGGCCCACGCCTCTTGGTCGACCTCGACCGTGAAGTCAATCTTGATCTTCATCTTGGTGCACCCCTCCGTCACTTACTGTCGGTAGTCATGCGTGCGTCATGGCGTCGTTGTAGGCATGCATGGCGTCGTGGTAGGTCCGCGCGGCGTCGTAGTAGGCCTGCCGTGCGTCGAGGCATGCCTTCCGGGCATCGTTGATGTAGGCCTGCCGTGCGTCGAGATAGGCCTTCCGTGCGTCGCTGGTGTCAATTCGCATGGTGATGCGCTCCTCTATGGGTCGGTGGTTACTGCATCGATGGCACCCCGAATGAAGCGCCATAGGCTGTCCGCGCCGAGGCGCTCGCACTCGGGCTGAGGCCCCGGTAACGGGAGCGTCGGGTCGGCAGTTGATGCCGCGTGCGCCCGGGCAGTCGCCTCGGCGCACGCGGCGTAGTCCGATGGTTGATGCGCGAGTCCGTACCACCCGAGGCCGATCACCGCCGCTCCGAGGACCATTCTTCCGAGACTCATTGGGCACTCTCGGCGGCTGCAAGTGCTTCTCCGTGCAACTTCTGGCAGTCGTGACAGACGTTCAATCCGATCCGTGGGTAGTGAGTAACTACGATATTTTCGTAATCGCAGTACTCGCATGTCCCAACATGGTCGAACGTGTCATGAGTGGCGGTCATGGTGCCATCCCGGCTCGTTCTTCCCTGTTGAGCACTACTATACACCTGTGCTCACCTATTGCAAGCCACCCGAAAGAACGATCCCCCGGCCCGCGTGACGCCGGCCGGGGGATCGTTGATGCTGGGGTCAGATGAGGTCGCCTGGATGGAGCGGGTAGCCGAGGATCCTGGCGACCGGACGGGTCAGAAACTCATACTGTTCCCGGGTGTACCCGCTCCTCCCGACGAGGTGCCTGGTCGCCAGGGCCAGTGCCGCACCCCAGGCGGTTCCTCGGGCAACACCCCCGGAGGTCACCCGGCTGACGGCCTCGGATGCGGCGAAGGCGGCCGCCATGGCGTTCCAGCCCGTCCCTGCCACGGCGGCCCCCGCGGCGACCTCGACGACAGCAAGGGGTACATCGGTGACGGCCGGAAGGGCTTCCGCATCAACAATCGCGAGCGCCTCGGCCTGTTCCTGGGTCATCGTTCGCAGATTGGTGACGAGTCGCTCGATGTGCCCCGACTGCGGGCCGTACCGGCCGCATGGGTCGACGTCAGTCACTGGACACTCCCGGGGCATGTAGGACCAGGACGCGCCCGTCGGGATCCGCCACGACGACCTCACTCCAGGTACGCCAGTCGTCGGTTCCCGGCCCGCACCACTTGGTGTCCGGACGGAACCATGCATGGTCTCCGGCCTCGCACCTGTCGCGTACGTAGACATTTCCGCCGGACAGGACGATGGTCCCGGCGGTGAGGGGCTCCTCGGTTGCCTGCGGAGTGAGCCGGAGGTGATACTCGGTGTCCGCATACTGGGTATCCGGATCGTCCGGATCGACATCAAGTTCCATCCTCGTCCGCTCGTACTGGAGAGTGAGGGTGTCCCCGTCGAGAGTGCAGCCGACATACCCGTGCACGCCATAGTGGTAGTCACCCCAGTCGAGCTCGAGGGCATCGACGAGTCGGTCGAGCGGCATCTTGCGTGTGAGCATTCGTATCTCCCTGATTTCTTGATGGGCCCCCTCGGCCCGCGCGACATCGCGCGGGCCGAGGGGGAGGTGTTGGTGTGGGCTAGAGCATGTCGCCCCAGCTGGAGATATCCAGCGACGACGGCGCGCCGCCGCCGAGGCGGGTGGGCATGACAATGCCGACCATTTCCTCGCCGAACTTCATGACGTAGGTCGGCATTTGGTGATCGGAAACTGTCCGGGTGAACGTCGGGTAGCCGCCACCGTCACGCCATAACTGCCGGGTCGCCTCGGTGAACTGCGCCACCTTCACGAGGTTGAGGCCGTGGTCAAGGCACATCTTGTCGCGCTCGGCATCGAACGCCTGTCGGATCAGGTAGTCAACGACCGGGTACCTCTCGTCGAACCGCGCGGTCGGATTCACGAGCCCGTAGGCGTAGATGACATCCTCAGTGAGCATGTTCCTCAGGACTCCCGCCCCGCTCGGACCTGCGGGGCGGAAGCGGCGCCTCGGCATGACGGCGCCGGACTTGACCGCCGCTCGCGCGTCGCGAAGGGTGACCTTCGCGTCAGCAAGGGCGATGGGGAACCGCCACCCGTCCGGAGGGGGGCTGACAATCCCAAGGTCATCCTGGATCCGCACCTTCCCCGCCACGTAGCGGTCCGTCGCCGTGGCTGTGAGGTAACTGCCCTCACGGCGCAGCAGGATACTGTTGATGTTGGGCATGGTCGCGTCCTTGCTGGCGAGAGGGATAGTCACGCTCAGAAGGCGGACGAGGGTCCGCGCCGAGATTTCAAATTCTGTCCCTGTATTCATGCCGGCCATCGTACACACCAATGCTCACTCATTGCAAGCCGTCGGCCTGTCCGCATGCATGCTCGATCACTGCCCCCGCCGCCGCCATCCATGCAAGCCGGATCCGCCAAGGAAGCGCGCCCCATGGTGGGAGTCGATCGCCCGTCGCGAGCGATCTCCGGTCCGTCACATCGCAGTACCCATCGTGGGCGACCTGTCCGGCGGTCATCTCGTTGTCTGCCACGTAGCTACTCCATTCGCGAAACGGTGGCGCGCCCCCGGCTCCAGCCGGGGGCGCGCTCGGTGATCAGAAATGAGCCGATGACGAGTCCTCGCCGAACTCACTTTCGTACGTGCCGTAGTCATCACTGCACACGTCGTCGTCCTCCATCACTCCCCCTTCCCTGTTAGTAGTTGCTTCGCCTCGGTGATCTTCACCTTACGAACTCCTCCGCCTGGAGCTCGTACCCAGGCTTCCGCGGACCCCCACCGTTCCCACCCGGTATCCTCGCCGACGACGCCGGAGCCCTCCTCGATCTCACGACGTCGCCACACGGCGACGAACTTGCGCGACCGAAAGGCGATCGACTCGACGCGCGTGGCGACGTCCCTGGTCTTGCGCCCCGCTCCCTTGCGCCCCCGGTCGTCACTCGATCCACGTGCGGCTCCGTTATCGCCCTGATCAATCTTGACCTGACGGATCGTCCACCCCCGCGCGTAGGTGAGCGCGGACGGCACCCTGGCGCGCCACGCCGCGGACAGAAGGCCGGTCGCCGCGAAGGGCAACGTGCCGACCCTGGAGGTGATGGCGACCGTCGAGGCGACCTCGGGCCCCGGCAATCGGAGCTCCTCGCCCCTCCCTGCTCCGCGCCATGGCGGGAGCGTGAACCCGGGATCAGTCGGGATCATGTGCGTTACCGGCTGCCTGGTCGAGCACGTCCGCGGATCATGTCCGACGTCGGGGGCCACGCACTCGCACGTCCACCCGTGCACTTCCTTGAGTGGGAGCCCCTGAGCTACCACAACGATTTCCCCTCAAGGGAAGGATCAAGGAAGATGCGCTTGCCGGACGGGAGCACGTGTAGCCGTAGCTGGATCACCTCGGGGGTGAACTTCATTTCGGGGTAGAGGACGTAAAGGAGTGCACTCAGCTCGTCCACCTGGAGCTCTCGGTATCTCGTCACCTGAGCGGTCGTCGCCCCCTCCGGGACATCCAGCATCGTCCCGTCACCCGGGCCCCCGAGAATCTCGGTGCGCATCACTCCCCCTAGTCCGCTCGGTACGGCGTGAGCAGGGCGAGGACCTGAGCGCGGGAGACGCGGATGTACATCGTTCCCCGCGGCCCGCGGGTGCCGTGGGGCGGGCGGTAACTGCGCAGCAGCCCGGATCGGCGCCAGTTGTCGACGGACCGGATGTGCACCCCGGCGATGCTGGCAGCCTCGGCGCGCGTGATCAGGTCGAGGTCGGTAATGGGGTCCACCTCGGTCGCGGACCCCGCCTCGGTCGTGGCGTTCATTTCGACTCCTCGGCGGTGGGTGGCGGGTTGCTCACCTGTGCTCACTACTGTACATTAATCGTCACACGTTGCCAACCGTCGCACACCGGGTAGCGGCGGACAGGAGGAAAGTCCCATGGCCATGGAGCTGCGCCCTTACCAAGAGGACATCTTGACCAAGATGGCCACGGCCTTACGCGGGGGTGAGCGGGGGACCGGGCGCGGGGTCATCACCCGGCCGGCCGTGGCTGCCGCAACGGGTGCCGGAAAGACGGTGATGTTCTCCCACCTACTTACTGACCCGCGGTGGACATCACGACGGATCACCGATGGGCGACGGCTCGTGCTCGTGCACCGGGACGAGCTCGCCCGGCAGGCCGCGGGGACGATCCGGGCGGCGGCGCCGCACACGGGGGACCGGGTAGGGATCGTGCGGGCCGAGGTGGACGAGCACGACGCAGACATCGTCATTGCGTCCGTGCAGACGATCGCACGGCGTGCGCGCCGCGACCGCATCCGCGATGTCACGATGATGATCGTCGACGAGGCGCACCATGCCGCCGCCCCGACGTGGCGGGAGGCGCTCGCGCACTACGGGGCGTGGGAAGGGGTGCCGACATCCGGATGGTCGGCAACCCTGTCGCGGTCGGACGACAAGGCACTCGGCGACATCTGGCAGGAAGTGGTCGCGCAGTTCTCGATCATGGACGGGATCCGATCCGGCTCCCTGGTCGACGTGCGCGGCGTGCGCGTGCACGTGAGCGACCTCGACACGTCATCGGTGGCGCGCTCGCGCGGCGACGTGCAGGCCGGGCAGCTCAGCGACGCGCTCATGGATGCGGACGCCCCGGCCGAAGTTGCCGCCGCCTACGCCGAGCACGCGATGACTCCAGCCGGGGCGCCGCGCCCCGGGGCCGTGTTCGCCCCAACCGTCGCCTCGGCGGAGGCGACGGCTCAGGCACTCACGGATATCGGCATCCAGGCGGAGATGATCAGCGGGGCGACCCCCCTGGAGGAGAGGGCCGAGATCTACGAGAGATATCGGACGGGGCGCACCAGAGTCCTGTGCAACGCGATGGTCCTCACCGAGGGGTGGGACGCGCCGTGGGCCGAGGTGGCGGTGATCATGCGCGCCACACAATCCAAGGCCCTCTACGTGCAGATGGTCGGGCGCGTACTGAGGCCGTGGCCCGGTAAGCACCAGGCCCTGGTACTCGACGTGGTTGGCGTCGGCGCCGACCACGGCCTTGCCACGATCGTCGACCTGCACCCGGCTACGCGGGAGGAGGGGCACCTCGATCCCGACGCCATCGACGGGATGACTCTCGGCGAGATAGACGACTCCCTCGACGACCTTTTCGGGCCGGACGAGATGGCCGGTCTCGACGGGGGGGCACTGAGTGGGCAGGTGCGGGGGGAGTTGATCTCGCGGACCTTCGACCCGTTCGCGAACTCCCGTGCGGTATGGCTCACGACCCCCAAGGGCACGATGTTCATTCCCTCGGGTGAATGGATCCTGTTCGCGTGGCCCGTCGGTGAGGGACTATTCACTCTCGGGCGAATCCGCAATCTTCCCAGAAAGACCAAGGCGACGGTTATTGATGGGTATTCTGACCTACCGATTGACCCCGCACTACGCCATCTTGAGGCGCTCGCGCTAAGGAACGATCCGTCACTGTCCAGGAAAAATGCATCCTGGCGCAAGTCGGGCGCAGCCTCCGAGAAACAATTGCAGTTCGCCCGTAGTATCAAGGCGCCCCTTGCGTCAGGAATGGGCAAGGCAGAAGTGTCCGACGCAATTTCGGTGAGAATCGCCGAACTCGCCCTTGACTGAACTGATTTCACGAAAGGATGTCGCGGTGATTTCCAAGAGGGATTTCGGGAGGGACTTTCCACAACGGAATACGCGGATGTGGATAACGTGGGCCGGCCTCGTCCCGGGCGACCACGTCCTCGTGGGACAGGCCGGGGCGTGGGAGTGGTGGGAGGTCATCTACGCAGGTCAGGACGGCTCGATCACGGTACGGTCACCGGACGGTGACGACGTCGACGGGCACCCACCGCTGGACCAGTGGTGCTATATCGAGCCGGTAACCCCTGGGGCAAGAACCATTCGGGCGATTGATGCCGAACGTCTCGTGTCGGACATCTTCGGCGGAGTGCTGGGTGCCTAGAGGAGTACGATAAATGACCAACGGGGCGCCCCGTCGGGCGCCCCGTTGACAGCTCAGCCACTAACCGAGTTAGGACAACTTTAGCATGGGTAGCGAGACTGCGCACCTTTCCATTCCTGGCATTATTCCTGCGGACGAGTACGGCGACGGTGGTGACGGACCGATGGAGGCGGCATTAAAATATGCTGCCTCCGGATGGTACGTGGGTCCAGTAAAAAGGGGGTCCAAGAATCCCGGGTCGGTACTCGGGAAGGGGTGGCCGTCACGCACGACCCGCGACCCGAAAATGATTGCGGTCATGTGGGCCGGGACCGACCACGGAGTATTCCTGCACGCCGGGGCGTCGGGGGCGGTAATCGTCGACGTCGACCACCCGGAACTTGTCCCTGACGTGCTCGCGGACGTACTCGGGCAAGGGCCGTGGCAGTCGACGCGCCTGGACTCCGGGCAACGGGGCCACTACCTGTACCGGGCGCCGGCCGGGCGCCGGATCGGCAACTCCCTCGGGGGCCTTGGCAAGGGGTGGGGGGAGGTTCGCGGGATCAATGGGGTGATCATCGTCGAGCCGTCGGTGCATGCCGAGGCGGACGACGGTGGGCTGTACCGATGGGAGGCGGTCGGAGATGTCCCTGAGCTCCCCGCGGCGATTGCTGCGCTCCTGCCGGATGCTGACCGGGCGCGCGAGATCGTGTCCGACGTCGAGGTCCGGGATTTCCTGGAGGCACACCGGGCGGGTAACGCCCCGCCGTGGGCGCTCGGGGCGATCCTGAGGAAGTTCGGCGCCGAGGCATTCGGGGGCAGGCATGACGCCGGGGTGCGCGCGGCGTGTTGGCTGACCAGGGAGGTTGCGGCCGGCAGGTTCGCCGCACGCGATGCCCTGACGCAGCTCAGGAGCTCGTTCGTGCGGACGTTCTCCGAGCGCGAGCGGGCCGCGGGCCGTGGCGAGGCCGAGTACGACCGGATCGTCGCCTACGCGGTGGGACAGCTCACGAGCGAGCGGGTCCGGCAGGTGCAGGAGCGGCACGACACCTCGGCGTACGACATGGCCCCCCTGGAGCCGCCGGGCCCTTCTGAGGGCCCCGGGGTGCCGGACGGTGTCACGGGGCCGGGCGATGTGGTTTCGCCTGCTGGCGGGGCGCACGCGGACGCACAGGACGACCCTGGGATCCCCGAGTGGTTGTGGGAGGAGCGCGAGTCGCTCCGCCGGGTGCGGGACATGGCCTTGCACCGGGTACTGAGCCCGGACGCCGTCCTCGGTGCCGCACTTGCCCGGATCAGCTCCTTTGTCCGCCCGGGCGTGCGGGTCGACACCGGGCTCGGGCGCGCGTCGCTAAACATCTTCTCGGTGATCGTGGGGGACTCCTCGGCCGGCAAGTCTGAGGCGATGTCCGCGGCCCGTGAACTACTGCCGGCACCCCCGATGCATGGATGGCCAGACCGGGACGGCCTGCCGATCGGATCCGGGGAGGGGATGGCGGAGATCTATTACGGGATCGTCGAGGAGGAGATGGGGGACGAGTACCTGTCCGGCCCGAAGAAGGGCGAGCCGAAGACTAAGAGCGTCCGCAAGAAGGTCTATGACCATGCACTTTTCTTCGCGGACGAGGGCGAGTCGATCACCCGAATGATGGAGCGGAGCGGAACCACGATTGCCCAGTCGATCAGGTCCGCGTGGAAGGCGGACACTCTCGGACAGGCGAACGCAACCTTGGAGACCAAGCGCATCGTCCCGGAGGGCACCTACGCGATGGGGCTGGTGCTCGCGTTCCAGCCGGCTACGGTCGGTGGACTGTTCGCCGATGCGGCGGGCGGCACACCTCAGCGCTTCTTGTTTGTCTCGGCGCACTCAGACATGGTCAGCCAGCGGCGGATGCCACGGCCGGCGCCATTGTCGAACATCGTGCACGTGCTGCCCAATGGGGACCTCGTACTGCCGCCGAGCGCCCAGGAGGAGGTGTGGGCCGCCCGGGTGGCATCCCGCGCCAGGGATGCGCCGCCGAGCGGCCTGGACGGGCACCGGTGGCTGCACCGGGCCAAGCTGGCGGGTGTCCTGGCAATCCTGGACATGCGACAGGAGATCACGGACGAGGACTGGACCCTGTCCGGGGTCATCTGGGAAGCGACTCGCCGGGTACGTGACGGCCTCGTCGAGGCGATCGCCGCGGAGCGTCGGGCACGTACCGCGGCTGAGGACGAGCGCAGGGTGCGGGTGCATGTCGACTCGACCGTCTCGGCACACAAGGCAGTTGTCGAGGCGGACGTCGGGCGCCTGGCGCGGTGGGTGGTGCGCACGGTCAAGGGAGGGGTGACCCGCATCTCGGGCAAGGACGGGCTCAGGCTCAAGTGTGCGAGCCGGGACCGCGGGGACCTGGACGATGCCATTGCCACGGCTGTCGAGGCCGGCAGGGTCGTCCTCGACCCCGACGGGGACGGACTGTCCTTGCCGTAGCGACCGCGGCGCGCCTCACACGAGGGCCCTCGACATCGCCGAGGGCCCTCGTGTTGCCACGGCCTGCCGGGCGGGTTGGACAGGGGTTGGACATTTTCATGATCAGGTTGGACAGGTTGGACATTGGACATGTCCAACCTCTCTCTCTCGAAAAAGTTGCCTCGCGTGCCACGTAAGTCCAAAAAGACTATATATATATTATATATATGTTATATTATGGGGGGAATTTTCCTAGGATGGGAAATTGCTAATTTAGAGTTTTTTTAGCCAAAAGTGCGTTGAGCAGGAGAGATGACGTCCAACCTGTCCAACCTGTCCAACCTGTCCAACCCCCTAATCTCGCCGGCTGTCGACCCCGCCCGACGGCTGACGGGCAGGCCGTGGTGGCCGCGGTGACGACGGTGCCGTGGTTGCGTCCACTTCCCTAGGTGGGTAAGGTCACTGTTGTCACTAGTTGGGACACGTTGGAGGTGCACCGTGGGCACTGAGATGCCGACCGGTCGGACCCCGGCGTGGCAGGTGCCGCGGCCGGGGAAGCCGAACCCCGAGGGCACTCCGGCGTGGGTGCGCATCTGTAGCGCGCGCAAGCGCGACGGAACCCCGTGCCGCGCCCCCGCCGTTGCCGGGGCCGCGGTATGCGCCATGCACGGCGGATCACACCCCCAGGTCCAGCGGGTCGCCGCGGAGCGGGTCAAGGAGGGGATCATCGCGAGCAAGTGGCGCGAGCTCTCCCTCTCGCCCACCGATTTCGAGATCGCCAACCCCTCGACGGTCCTGCTCATGGAGATCTCCTGGACTGCCGCCTTCATCGAGCTCCTGCGAATCAAGCTCGGTGAGCTCGGGCACGAGGACCTGACGTGGGGCATCGTCAAGCGCGTCGACAAGGGGTCGGGGACAGCCCCGGGGATCGACACGACCGAGGCAGCCGAAGTGAATGCCCTCGTCAAGCTCCTCGGCACGGAGCGCGACCGGCTGACCCGACAGGTCGAAACGGCCGTGAAACTCGATCTTGACCGTCGCGTTGTCGAGTCGCACGAGAGGATCGGCCGAATGATCGTGTCCGTCCTTGAAAGTTCACTGGACGTGATCACCCTTACTGTCGATCAGCGCTCCGCGGTGAGGGGTGAGCTACGTAGGCAGCTGATTGCCATCGGCGCGTCGGAATGACGACTACCGGGCACGTGCTCGGTGGCGCGCTCACGTGGGCCGCGGAGTACTTCGGTGCCGATCCGCCGCTATGGCGCGCCGACGGGTGGACATGCGAGCTGATCGGCGATTGTGTCCGATGCTCGCAACAGGGAATGACCGTTGACCACGTGGTCACAGGGATTGATCTTGAGAGGCTCAAGTGATCAGCTACTTATCCGAGGAGCGGCTTCCGCTCGACGTGCACGACCTGCACGAGTTCATCCCGGGGCGCCCGAAGACCAAGGGCAGCCTGCGGCACAAAGGTCGGGGGCACATGGTCGAGTCAGTCGGTGGGTCGAGCCAATGGCGCTCCGATATCGCGTCAGCCCTGGCGCTCCGCCTCGGCCAGACGTCGACGGGTGAGGGGCCTATGCGCATCTGGCGCCCCTACGCCGGCCCGGTCGCGGTTGGGGCCGTTTTCTACTTCGACCCACCCCGGAACGTGCGCGAAGATGCCCCCCGCGCCCCGATCGGTCGCCAGTACGGCGACCTCGACAAGCTGGCCAGAAATCTGGGTGACGCGCTCACGGACGCCGGGGTCATCGCGGACGACTCGCAGATTTACCAATGGATGCTGCACAAGGAGTGGACAGACCTGGAGGGGGATCCCGAGGGGGTGTCACTCCGGGTGTGGGTGCCGCGATGATGCGTGCGCCCCGCCGTAGCGCAGGTCTACGGCGGGGCGCACCGACCGGCCGTGGGTACCGGTCGACCCGGGGGGAGCCGGGCATATCGAGCATAGGCGACCACCGGGGGCGGCTTGCCACTTCCCACAATGTGAAGTAGTCTGTGAACACAAGCGACACCGGGAGAGGGGGAAAGACATGAAGGCGGCGGGCAGAAGCCTCACGGTCGGGGAGCTGCGCTCCGAGCTCCAGTGGCAGAGTGACAACGATCTCGTTGTGATCGATGGCGCGGGCCCGGTGGTCGAGGTCGAAAGCCTCCCTAGTGGCCTGCACGTCACGTGCGACCTCACCGAATCGGATGCGTACGAAATCCTCGCCGACCTGATTGCGGGAATCATCGGCAATGCGTCCTCGATCCGCACCGTGCGGGCACTTGCCCGTGAAGCAGCCGAGGAGATCGGCATCACCGTGGATGATGACGAGTGAGCACCCACATTCCCGAGGGGTACGGGCAGGGGTTCGCCGAGTGGGCCCCGCCCCGCGGGGGGCGCGTCGAGATCGACAGTCCGGGTGTTGCCCGGGCGCTCGATCTCGCCTCCTCCGCCGCGCGCGCACGGCTGGTCGCAAGCCTCGTCGGGGTGCACGAGATCGCCGCTTACTACGGCGTGACCCGACGGTCGGTGGGATCGTGGGCACGTAGTGACGGCTTCCCCCGCCCGCTCGTGCGTCTGGCCATGGGCCCCGTCTACCTCCTCGATGAGGTGGACGCATGGCACGAGGGTGGGAAAATGCGATTGGTGACGTCGGACAAGGAAAACAGGGATGGCGAAAATGCACAGGAAGATGACGAACCCGCACGGGATCACGATCCCGCGCCCTCGGCACCCGAGGACTCCGGCCCACCGTGGGCGCGGGATGTCAGCACACCCGATCGGTGAAGGGGTTGCCCTCGTGCAGTCCATGAGTCGCCGGGCATGGATGACGATTGCCTGGGTCGTCCTCGATCTCGCCGCCCTGGTCATGGCGGCCCTGGTCGTCGGCAGTCTGACCAAGTGATGCGTGATGGACACCGACGTCATTGAGCTTGGCACAACTCACGATCTCCCCGCGGTGCGGGCCGGAGTGCCTCGGCACTCCAGGTCCGCACCGCGGGTGATTGGGCCGGCGCGCGGGACGTGGGGGGCTTGGCTCTCCATTGCTGCGCTCGCCGGGGCGATCGTGGGGCTACTTCCCGCGCTCGGCATGGTCCCGACCGGGGCGAGCGCGCGCCACGTCCAGCCGCCCGCGCCTACCGTCGCCGAGGTGGTCACGGCGACCACTACCGGCACCCCATCGAGCGCGGGGGATGCGGCGCGGCCCGCTCCGGCAACGGCGGCACCGTCGACAACGGGGCCACGTCGCCCCGCGGTCGGTGCGACCAGTGGCGCGGCGACCGTGACCGCGACCTCGACCAGCAAGGGCACCACCCCGGGGACCACTCCGCCCGCGGCCCCGCCTCCCTCTGATGCGGTGACCCCTACGGAGCCGCCTCGGCCCCCGGGTGAGCAGGAGACGGGTACCGGCTCGGTCCCGTACCCGGGGTGACCGTCCACACCTACGTCCCGAGGGGCGCGTGCAGGGACGTTTTCGACTTGCGCGCGCCCGAGGTCGTCTTATCCGGCCCGGCCGGCACGGGCAAGTCCAGGGCCTGCCTGGAGAAGCTGCACATGGCGTGCGCGATGACTCCGCGCGTCCGCGCACTGATCATCCGTAAGACGCAAGTGAGCATGACCAGCACCGCGCTGGTCACATGGCGGGAGCACGTGATCCCGGACGAGCTCTCGTCCGGGATCATTCGCTATTACGGCGGATCAATGGTCGAGCCGGCGCAGTACATCTATCCGCACGGGTCCAGGGTGATGCTCGGCGGGATGGACAAGCCGACCAAGATAATGTCATCCGAATATGACCTGATCTACGTGCAAGAGGCGATCGAACTCACCGAGGCCGATTGGGACGCGCTGAGCACCCGGCTACGCAACGGCCGGCTGTCCTATCAGCAACTGATCGCCGACACCAACCCCGACAAGCCGACTCATTGGATCAAGGCCCGGGCGCACCGCGGTGACGTGACCATGTTGGAGTCCCGGCACTCGGATAACCCGATCCTCGTCGGCGAAGATGGGCAGTACACCGAGCGCGGGGCGCAGTACCTCGGGCGCCTGGACAAGCTAACCGGCGTGCGGCACGCGCGACTGAGAAAAGGGCTATGGGTGGCAGCCGAAGGGGTCATCTACGAGGAGTATGACGAGTCCGTCCACCTGATCGACCGATTCGATATTCCGAAAGAGTGGGACCGGATATGGTCTGTCGACTTCGGGTTCACCCACCCGTTCGTCCTGCAATGTTGGGCGATTGATCCCGACGGGCGCATGTATCTGTATCGGGAGATCTACCACACTAGAAGGCGCGTCGACCGGCACGCGCGGGACATCCTGGCCGTGGTCACCGATCCGGAGTCCAGGACGGCGGCCGACGGGACCGAAGTGCCCCCGGCTCGGTGGGAGTGGATCGAGCCGAGGCCCTCGGCGATCATCTGTGATCACGATGCGGAGTCCAGGGCGACCCTGTCCGAGGTGATCGGGATGCCAACCAGGCCGGCAGACAAGCGGGTCACCGAGGGACTCCAAGAGATGCAACGGTGGCTGCAAGTGGCCGATGATGGCCGACCGCGCATGTCCTTTATGCGTGATTCGGTGATCGAGACGGACCAGGAGCTGCGGGAGGCTCGCGCGCCGGCAAGTACAGTCGAGGAAATCACGGGCTACGTGTGGGATGAGCGGAAGGAAGCGCCCGTGAAGAACGAGGACGACGGGATGGACACCGCCCGCTACGCGGTGATGAGCCGGCGGCGGCACGGGGTGTCCGTCAGATGGCTCTAGCGTGGGGAGACGTGATGACGACTAGCTCCGGGCGGGGGATCGGTCTACCGTCCGAGGTGGCGGATTTCCTTGATCAGCTCGACGAGCACCACCTTTCGGAGCTGTCCCCCCGGCGCCGCGAGGAACTGCGGGAGATTCAGCGTCGCCGCAACGCGGGGGTCCTGACAACGCCGGTCGGGTACTCCAGGGTCGAGCGTGCCAAGGTGCGCACCGACGACGTGCGCGCCAGGCTCCTGGCCTCGGCGGAGTCCGTGATCAGGGGGTATGGCCTGTTCCTGCTTGCGGCCCTACTGACGGTGCTCGCCGCCGGGGACATCGCCCGACCCCTAGGTCTCGGCGTTGCCGCGGTCGCGGTGCTATACCTTGAGTACCGGATCGACCCCGGGAGTGGAGGCGCGCGCGATGAGCACGTTCGGCGACATCGCTAACGTGCTCCGCCGTGGCTCCCCCGTGCCGTTCGTTTCCGAGGGGACCGCGTCGTCCTTTACCTCGGTATTTTCCCGAGGTGAGAACCGCGAGCGCGAGCTTGAGGCGATGGGATCGCTCGGGGCGATCTTTTCCATCGTCGACGGGATATCGTCCTTCGGTGCCGGGCTCGGGTGGGAGCTGATCAGGTCGGGTGTTCGCCAATCCGGCGACGGTGACCCGGTGGTCGTCACGTCACACCCGGCGATCGACCTATGGGCGCATCCCAACGACTTCATGTCACGGCAAGAGCTCGTTGAAATCTCGTTGCAACACCTAAACCTCGTCGGCGAGGCATGGTGGGTTGTCGTCCGTGACAAGCGGTCCCCGATGCCGATAGAGGTGTGGCCCGTCCGCCCCGACCGGATGGAGCCGGTTCCGTCCGCGAAGAAATTTCTGAGCGGGTACGTCTACTCGTCGCCGGGCGGAGAGAAGATCCCGCTCGGGATCGACGACGTCATCTTCATCCGCCGACCGAACCCGCTGGACCCCTACCGGGGTATGGGCCCCGTGCAGACCGTCCTTGCGGACATCGACGCATCAAAGTACACCGCAGAGTGGAATAAGAATTTCTTCCTCAACTCAGCGGAGCCCGGTGGTGTGATTGAGGCACCCGAGGGTCTGACGGACGATGAGTTCAAGACGTTACAGAAGCGGTGGAATGAGCAGCACCGCGGCGTGAGTAACGCTCACCGTGTGGCCATCATCGAGCGTGGAAAGTGGGTCCCGCGCACCTTCACGATGAAGGACATGCAATTCAAGGAACTCAGGGAGGTCAACGCCGAGGTCATTCGCCGGGCGTGGCGTTGGCCGCAGGCATTGAACGGCGACAGTGGGGACATTAATCGGGCCACGGCGCAGGCTCAGGAGTACATCGCCGGTAAATGGATCATTGATCCGCAGATGACCAGGATCCGTGCCGGAGTCGATGCACTCACGGCCTACTTCGCGGCCGATGGCAAGCCCGACGTGCAGTGGCGCGTTGAATCCGCGGTCCCGGATGACGAGGAGGCGGAGAACGCCTCCCGCACGTCCCGCGTGCAGGCGTGGGCCTCGATGGTGACCGCCGGCGCCGACCCCCAGTGGGCAGCCGAGGTGTGCGGCATTCCGATGCCGAGGAATGGCCAGCTACTGCGCCCGGCCCTGACCGCACCGCCCCTCGGTGCGGTCGTGTCCGCCTGCCCGTCCTGCGGGTTACTCCATGGATGAGGGCGATGTCACCCCGGACGTGCCGACCCCGGGGCCGGATGATCCACCCGGTTACCTGCCGCCCGAGGCGTTCGGGAGCCTGTCCGGACTCCAGTCCGATTACGAGGATGTGCTTGCCGCGCTCCTCGACGACTGGCCCGTGATGGTCGCCCCGCTCATTGACTCGATCACCTCACAGGTGGAGACGGCGGAGTCCGGGGGCGACCTTCTGGCCATCGAGGGGCTCGCCGTGGTGACAACGGACCTTGCCGCGTGGGCCCAGGATGCGAGCGAGTCGCTCGCACAGTCAGCGGCGGAGCATGCCTCGGCCGAGGCTGCCGAACAGAACGTCGAGATCGCCCCCGGACTGCCGGATCGTCCGCTACTCGCCACGGCTGCGCAGCTGTCCGCAGCGACCCTCGGGTCCGGGCTCGTGCTGTCCGCCGCGCGGGAGGCCGTCCGGTGGTGGGGCCGGCGTCGTCCTGCCGGCGGTGTCGTCGCCGAGCGAGTGCGCGAGCACCTGGAGTCGCTGACCACGGCGCAGCCCGAGTACGTCCTCGGCGGGATGCTGACCGGGGCCCAGCGCGACGGGCGGATGGCCACGGCCCGTGGCGGCCCCGCGGCGGCGCTCTACGCCAACGAGGTACTCGACACCAACACCTGCAAGTACTGCCGGGCAGTCGATGGTCGGTGGCTCGGCAATAGTGATGACCCACTTGAGCCGTGGCTAAAGACTTATCCTGTCCGCGGATACGTCGAGTGCCTCGGGCGCGACCGGTGCCGTGGGCAGATTGTCTACGTCTGGCGCGGCGGCACCGACTGGACTAAGTGGATCGAAAAGGAGTCTTGGCGATGAGGCGAGCGGGACGACTGTCGACCCACGGCACCTACGACTTGACCGAAGAACTTCGGCGGGCTGCGCTCCCCCAGCCGGCCGACGGTGCCCCGCCGGCCGGGGGTGAGCCGACATGGTATCGCGTCGAGAACAAGGACGCCGAGCGGGCCGATGTGTACATCCTCGACGAGATCGGCGGGTGGGGGATGTACGCCGACGAGTTCATTACCGCACTGTCCGAGGTGACCGCCGGTGAGATCGACCTGCACGTGAACTCCCCGGGCGGGTCCGTGTGGGAGGCACTGACGATCATGGCTGCGGTCGCCGCGCACCCCGCGCGCGTGACGGCGCACATCGAGGGGGTCGCTGCGTCCGCCGCATCCTTCCTTGTGCAGGCCGCGGATGAAATTCTCATCGGCACGCACGCGCAGATGATGATTCACGACGCCTCGACGTACGCCGCGGGGAACGCCGCGGAGCTCCGGGAGGTCGCCGACCTCCTGGACCGGACGAGCGCGGACATCGCCGGGGTGTACGCCGAGGCATCCGGCATCCCTGCCGGCACGTGGCGCGAGCGCATGCGTGCAACAACGTGGTACTCCGGGCAGGAGGCCGTTGACGCCGGCCTTGCTGACGGTGTCGAGTCCTCGACGAGGAAGCGCGCGACCGCTCCGGCCGAGGATGCCCTCCGCGACCAACCCCACGAGGGCCTCGGCGAGGACCTGGAGGAGTGGCTCGCCATTGCTGCCGACACCATCTCGGGCGCCGTGGACGAGGCGCGGGCCGAGATTGACCGGATCGTCGAGGACGACGAGGAGTGGGCCCCGGTCAGCCCCGAGGATGTCCGGGCTTCCGTGCAGGCCGTGGTCCGCCACATGCCGGCGCCACCCAAGATTGCCCCGGTCCCACCGGATCCCGATGAGCCGGGGGACGAATGGATCGTCGACCGGGCGACCGTGTACAACGCAATGAGAGGAGCACGCTATGCCTGATGTCGACGACATCACCATCCCGGATACCGCCGCGCAGTTGGAGGAAATGCTCTCCGACCCGAAGAGCATGCGGAAGGTGTTCGGGAGCGGGAGTCCGGACAAGGCCAGGGAGTTTCTGACCAACTACGCCCGGTCCGTCTTCAATCATGACCAAGAGATCGCCGCTCAGGTCCGCGAGGAAACCCAGCGGGTCGTACGCGACTGGTTGAAGGAGTCCGGGGAGGTCAACCGCCCCGACGTGCGTCCTGCCGACCTCCGGCCGGACCTGTCCCCCGGTGCTGCCGTCGACCGGTCGTCGCGTCGGTCCGTGCGCAACCCCCGGGCGATGGGCTCCATTCTCGACCAGGAGTTCAGGGACGGCCCCGTCGAATTCTTCCAGCTGATCTGGCACAACGCCTCTCGTGATGCCGGGCAGGCCGCGAAGCTGGAGCGAGTCCGCAACGCCTTCTCCTCGAACGTGCCGTCCGAGGGAGGTTTCCTGATTCCGGAAACCCTCCGGTCTGAGATGCTGCGAGTCTCCCTGGAGACCTCCATCATTCGGCCCCGGGCCCGCGTGATCCCGATGGAAACCCTTCGGGTCCCCTTCCCCGCCGTGGATGCGACGAGCAACGCCTCCTCGGTGTATGGCGGGATCATCGGCTACTGGACCGAGGAGGGGGCCGCGCTCACCGCGAGCAATGCCTCCTTCTCCCGCGTCACCCTGGACTCCAAGAAGCTGACCGCGTACACCGAGGTGCCGAACGAACTCATCGCGGATTCGGTCGGGTCGTTCGAGGCGTTCCTCAACGAAATCTTCCCCGAGGCCCTCGGCTTCTACGAGGATGACGCCTTCCTTAACGGGAACGGCGTCGGTCAGCCGCTGGGGATCCTCAACGGTACCGGCCTGATCTCGGTCACCAAGGAGACCGGTCAGGACGCGGACAGCATCGTGTGGGAGAACATCGTCAAGATGTACTCCCGGATGCTGCCGAGCTCGTTGAATCGAGCAGTGTGGATCGCCTCCCCGGACACCCTGCCCCAGCTTCTGACCATGGCGCAGACCGTCGGCGCCGGCGGTGTGCCCGTGTTCCTGCCGGCGAACGGGGCCGCGGGTCAGCCGTACAGCACGCTGATGGGGCGTCCGCTGATCTTCTCGGAGAAGGTCCCGAAGGTCGGCGACGCGAAGGACCTCTCGTTCATCGACCCTGGGTTCTACCTGGTCGGCGACCGTCAGGTGATGTCCGCCATGAGCTCCTCTCAGTATAAATTCGGCTACGACCAGACCGCGTTCCGGATCATCGAGCGCGTCGACGGTCAGCCGTGGCTCGCCTCGGAGATCACCCCGAAGAACTCGGGAAGCACCCTGTCGCCGTACGTCAGCCTCGGTGCTCGGGACTGATGACTCTATGACCGAGGGGCGAGCGCCTCGCGCGAGGTGCTCGCCCCGGTAGGTCTCAACCTGCCCGGCATTGAAACCCCGGGCGGAGAGGAAAGAAGGAAATGGAAGCACTCGGACGACTTTTCGACATCGCGCCCGCGTTCACCGATGGTGCCGTCGACCTCCAGTCGGCGCAGACCGGTATTCGGGTGAACATGGAGGGTGTTCAGGGCGTCACGATCGTGATCGTCAAGGGCATCGGCACCGGCGGCGATGACCCGACGTACACCCTCCAGGAGCACACCGCGTACACCGGTGGTACCTCGGCCAACCTGGTCGAGATCGACCATTGGTACATCAAGTCGGACACCACTGCGTTCGACGGCGCGGAGACCTGGACCAAGGGCACTCAGACTGCGGCTGCCACCCTGACGGACGCCACGTGGGCCGAGACGGACACCCTCCTCGTGATCGAGGTGCCCGCCGCCGCGCTCAGCGACGGGTACACCCACCTGTCGGTCAACGTCGGCGACGTCGGCAGCAACGCCCAGTTGGGGGCGATCCTGTACATCCTGCACGGACTCAACATCCAGCGGGCACCTGCCAATCTTCCTCAGCGGCTGACCTGAGCTGACCTGAGCAACTGAGAGAGGAGACAGAAACATGGGTGTCTACAACGAGGCGGGTGCGCTCCGCGCCGCGGTGCTCGGCGCGTACGTGCAGGGTCAGACCAGCACGATCACCGCCGATGGCACGTACCAGCTGTTCACCGTCGCCGGTGGACGTGTCCTGATCACCGGTCTGTATGGCGTGGTCACCACGGCCATCACTGACGCCGGTGAGGACCTCAACATCGTCATGGATCCGACCACGGGTGACTCCGTGCAGCTGACCCAAGACAATGACCTGGGGACCACGGACACCGCGGCCGGTACCGTCCTGGCCTTCACGTACGACCAGGACGGCGCGACCAACACTCCGATGTGCACCAAGGGTGCGGGGGTGCCGTTGCAGTTCGTTGCCACCACGGGCGAAATCGAGCTCCTCGTCACCGCCGGCACCGGGAGCGAGGATGGAGTGGTGGACTGGTACTGCACCTACATCGCGTACGACGCGGGTGCAACGGTGGAGGCTGCCACCACCTGAGGTCGCGTGAGCCGATGAGTGCACCGACTCGCACCGCTCCGCGAGTCGGTGCGCTCGTCAGATATGGAGGTCGAGATGCCGAAGATCAGTAAGCACGGCGGGGCGAGCAACGCCGCGACCCACCAGGCGCGGGAGCGCCCGGCGTGGCTCGCGACCGAGCCCGAGGTGCGTCTCCCCCGCAGGGGGACGGCACCGCAGGACACGAACCCGACCATGCGCCGGGGGAGAAAGAGGCCAGCGAAAAAGTCCGTCGGGGGACGGAGCACAGCGGGCACAACCCGCGACGACATCAAGGAGTAGCAGTGCCCCCCGAAACGTGGGAAACGACGATCGCCGCGGTGTCCGCAGTAGCCGTGGCTGCAATCAGCGGGTCAGCCACGGTCCTTGCCGCCGGCGCGCGCAAGCAGGCGCGCACCGCGGCCCGCAACACTACGTCCGTGAGTAACGGGGCCGTCGGTAGGCTGACGGCTACCGCGGCTCGCACCGAGGATGCCGTCGGTCGAGTGGCGACCGACCTGCGACATCTGAGCGGACGGGTCGACCGGATGCAATCGACGATCGACGATGTCAGGACCGTGCAGGTGGATCACCTCGCCGAGCACCTGAGACACTCCGGTTAAGGGGGCGTATGTCCTGGGAATCGCTGATCGACGCATTGCAGTCAGAGCCTCAGTCCGAGATCAGTGCCTGTCCGATGTGCGGTGAGCCGCTACGGGGCGGCCCGCACGGCGAGAGGTTCTGCCCGTTCGACGGGTGGACGGCTTGACTCACCGATCAGGGTGCGCCATGGTGGTCACACCCCGGTGTCACACGAATCCGAGACGGACGCCACGGCCCTTCATCCCTGTGGGGGTCGGCGGCAGACCTCGGGACAGAAGGCCCCTCACGTGACGTGAGGGGCCTTCTGCTTTCCCTCGGTGGAGGTAGCATGCCTCCAGGTCCCCGTGGCGAGCATCGGAGGTTGCCGTGACCGTCGCACGCCCGACGTACGTCAACCTCTCCGACCTCATGGGCGCTACCGGGGTCAAGTCATCCGCCTACGTGCGCAGCAAGCTGGAGCGCGCACTTGAGGCGGGGTCCTCGCTCGCGGAGGACCGACTCCGCCGGATCTTCTACCCCCGGGCAGCGACCAGGAAATTCGATTGGCCGGATCGAAACCAGGGAACCTCGTACCGATTGTGGCTCGGTGAACATGAGTTCACCTCGATTACCTCCCTCACCTCGGGCGGCACTTCACTGGTCGATGGGACCGACTTCGTCCTCCGCCCCTACGAGGGGCCCCCATACGGCAGCATCGAGCTACTCGTCTCAAGCGGCGCATCCTTCGGCGGGGGGAGCACGTGGCAGGATGACGTGATCATCGTCGGGACCCTCGGGTATGACGACGTCACCACCTCCGCGGCAACCACAGCCGAGGCCCTCGACGACTCGGAGACTGGCATCGACTGCGGGCCGTGCCCCGAGATCGCCGCGGGGGACCTCGTCACGATCGACGACGAGCGAATGTTGGTCACGTCGGTGTCCCTACTGGACACCGGGCAGGATGTCGGTGCCGATCTCGCCGCGGACCGCACCGCGGACACCGTGGCCGTAACTACCGGGTCCGCGTACTCGGCCGATGAGCTGATCACGATCGGCGCTGAGAGGATGCGTATCCTCGACATCGCGGGAGACTCCCTGATCGTCACCCGCGCCGCGGACGGCAGCACCCTTGCCCCACACACCACGGGCGCGAGCATCTACGCTCCCCGGACCCTCAGCGTCACCCGCGGCGCCACGGGCACAACCGCGGCGACGCACCTCACCTCGGCGACCGTATACAAGCAGATGTACCCGGCTACCTTGCGAGCGCTCGCGCTCGCGGAGTCGCTCAACTCCCTGGAGCAGGAGGCGTCCGCGTACGCGCGGACGATCGGATCCGGCGAGGCGGAGCGCAATGCGTCCGGTGCCGGCATCGCCGACATTCGACGTGCCGCCGAGGTGCGCATGCGCCGCGCGCGCGGGCCATGGGCGGTGTAGCCGATGAACAACCTCATGACCGTGAGGATCAGCGGGCCACTTTTCGAGTCCGCGACGGACGACATCATCGACGAGTACCTCGACGAGGTGTCCTTTGCCGTGGCGGGACAGGTGCTCTCCGAAATCCAGGACATATTAAACGTCAAGATCAAGCGCCCGACCCCGTACTACGAAACGCAGGTGCAGATTGTCCCCCTGGTCGCCGAGCACACCTCGGCGGTCAACGACTCCGGGGTCGTGTACGGGCCGTGGCTTGAGGGTGTCTCGGAGCGCAATCAGCAGACCAGATTCAAGGGGTATCACGCATTCCGCAATGGCCTCGCGCGGGCCGAGGGTGAAGTCGACCGTGCCCTCGTGAGGCCCAACGCGCTCCTCGTGCAGAGACTTGGTGGATAGCGGTGTCGATCAACATAGCCGGCTCCCTGTCCGTCCTCACGTCCCACGCCGAGGCATCCGGGTGGTTCGCCCAAGTCACGACGCACGAGCCCAAGGCGGCCCCTCATACGGGGGACCGAATGAGCGTGTCAATCGTGCTTGCCTCCCTGGACCCCGCTCCGCGCGGATCCGGTCTGGCGAACACCTCGGCCGTGGTTGTCTTCCGGGCGCGGATGCAGATTGACATGATGACCGAGCCGCAGGATGCCATTGACGTCGGCATCGGCCTGGCCGCGGTGGAATTTATGCGTCGCGTATCCGCCGATTTCGATCTTGGCGGAACGGTAAGGAACGTCCTCCTCCTCGGCGGGCACGGAACACGCGGGCTGAGCTTTCAGTCCGGGTACGTGCAGCAAGGCGGGACGTTCTACCGGGCAGGAACGGTGCTCATTCCGTGCATCGTCAATGACGTATGGGCACAGTCTGCCTAGGGAGGTAGTGACATGGCGAAACAGTCGGGGCTTGGTGACAACCTCTACGTGGGCGGATACAACCTGTCCGGAGATATCGGGTCGCTCGGTGGGATCAGTGGGGGGAACTCCCCGCTCGGGGTTACCGGCATCAACTCCAGCGGCGAGGAGCGCACCGGGGGGAAGCGGTCGGGAGCTATTGAGTTCTCATCGTTCTTCAATGACGCCACGGGACGCGCACACCCCACACTGTCCGCGCTCCCGACCACGCGGGTACAGGTGATGTACCTGAGGGGTACGACCATCGGCAACGCCGGCGCGGCCATGATTGGCCGACAGGTCGGCTACGACGGGACCCTGAGTGACTCCGGGGAACTGACCTTCGCCGTGTCCGCTCAGTCGGACGGGTACGGCCTGGAGTGGGGCCGGCAGCACACCGACGGAATGCGCACCGACACCGGGGCCACCGAGGGCGACGGGGTGCAGCACGCGGACGGCGCCACGGCGTACGGGCTACAGGCGTACTTGCAGGTGCTGAGCTTCACGGGGACCGATGCGACGATCAAGCTGCAATCGTCCTCGGATGACGGGGGGGTCGATGCCTATGCGGACGTGACCGGCGGGGGCTTCACCGAGATCACCTCGGCGCCGTTCGTGGAGCGCATCGCTACCGCCGTGGACCTTGCGGTGGAGGAGTACCTGCGGGTGGTCACCGTGACCACGGGTGGATTTACGGAGCTGACGTTCGCCGTACTTGTCGTGCGCAATCTCGCCACGCCGGCCTTCTGAGGGGTGGGGAGATGAAAGGGATCATCACGACCAGGTACCCCGGAGCCACGCGCCCGGTGTCCGTGGTCCTACCGAAGATGCCACCCGCGGCCTACAAGACGTACAGAGTGCTCGCCCCTCTGTCGACGCATTGGCGCGCGGCCACCTGCGAGGAGGTCGGGTGCCGAGCGCATGCGCGCGGGTGGGTGACGACGGTCCCCGCCGGCAGCCGGCTGGAGCACACGGTGCGCACCAGCGGCAGGCACTGGACCTCGGAGGAGCAGCAGGCGGACGGCACGGTGCGGTTCACGTTCCCGCCGGGGACGGAGTGCTTCGAGTCGTCCCGACATCGTGTCCGGGTGAGGGGCGATTCGGTGTACATGGTCACCGATGGAGACTGGCGCGGTAATCCGCGCGGGACCGCGCCGAGGCTACATACCCGCGCCGATGACTTCATCGACGATTGGGCCACGCACCAGCAGCGGCTAGCCGACCGGTTCAGCCGAGGGTGATAAGGAAGATAGGGAGGCAAGGAAATGGCGAAAGAGTCTGGCATCGGCTTTTCGGTCACCGTCGACAATTCTGCCGGCGCGGGCAAGGACATCTCGAACGACGTCACGAGCCTACAGTTCTCGACCCCCCGTGGGGTCCAGGAAGTGACCGGTGTCGACGTGGCGGCCGTGGAGCGCATTCTGTTGCTGGCCGACTTCTCGGTCGGTTTCGGCGGCGTGTTCAATGATGAGGCGGACATGAGCCACGCGGTGTTCTCCACGGTGCCGAGCACCTCGGTCGAGCGGACCACGGCCCTCGCCCACTCCGGACAGACCCTGAGCGTCGAGACTCTTTTTACGGACTACGCGATCTCGCGGTCCGACTCCGGTGAGCTGCCGTGGACGGTCCCCGGAGTGCTCGCGGACGGCACCGTGCCGACGTGGTCCTGATAACCCGGGGGGAGTCCAGCATGAGCGACGAGGCCGGCGTCTTCCTGGCGCCACCCATGACGATCAGGCTCGTTTTCGACGATGAGAGGTACGCCGGCCTCGTCGTGCGGGCCCGGTCCATGTCGATCGGTGACTACCTGGAGTTTCAGGCGCTCTCGGCGCGCGCCGAGGAGACGGTGAGCGGGTCACGCGAGATGCTGTCCGTCTTTGCGGACCGGATCGTCAGTTGGAACATCGCGGATCCCGAAACCGAGAGCCCGGTGCCGGCAACGCTCGATGGGTTGTTGACCCTCGAACCGAACTTCGTCCTGGACATGATCCGGGCGTGGCGCGCGGCAATGACAGGGGTGACGAAAGATCAGGGAAAAGGCTCCGGCTCTGGAGAGACTTCCCCGGAGCTATCGGTGCCGATGGAACTCACGTAACCAAGCCGCCGGAGCTCGAACGAGCTCAGGTGATCATCAATCTGTGTCGGCAATTCGGGGCGCTCCCCTCGGTGGTGCTCGCCGAGGACGTGCGACTACTGCACTACCTGGCAGTACTGCACGAGGGAACCCCGCAGGACGAGTAAGGAGGAGGACGCGCCGTGGCGGAAAACGAGATCGAGGTCGTCGTCAAGGCGACCGACCGCGGCGCGTCGGCCGGACTGAAGTCGATCTCATCCAAGGCGCGGCACGCCTCGGATGAGATCGACAAGGGTGGCAAGCGGGGTGAGGCCGGCTTCAAGGGACTCTCGTCGGCAGTCGGTATCTTCGGAGGTGCGCTCCTCGGCGCGACCGCCGCAGTCGGTGGCCTGTTCGGTGCTATCCAGACGGGCATGGACCGCGCCGACCTTGACGCGAAGTTCCAGGCCCAGATGGCCGGATTCGGGCCCGAGGCCGCCACGGCCGGCGCCGCCGCCGGGGAGATCTACACCGACGCCTTCGGCGAGTCAATGGCGGACGTCAACGACACGGTGCGCCGGGTGTGGCAGGACATCGGGCAGGGGTCCGCCGCCTGGACCCGCAAGGTCTCCGAGCAAGTGATCTCGGTCGCGGATACCTTCGACTCTGAGATGTCCGGGGTCACCCGTGGCGTTGGCCAGATGCTGCGCACGGGGCTCGCCGGCTCGGCCGAGGAGGCCCTCGACATCGTCACCGCCGCATTTCAACATGGTGTGGACAAGTCCGGGGACTTCCTCGAAACCCTGGAGGAGTACGGGACGCAGTTCCGCAAGCTTGGTCTCGATGGACAGACCGCGGTCGGACTTCTGACCCAGGGGCTCCAGGCCGGGGCGCGGGATGCCGACACCGTCGCGGATGCGATCAAGGAGTTCTCCATCCGTGCGATTGACGGAAGCAAGGCATCCTCGGGTGCCTTTAAGGCGCTCGGACTTGACGCCAAGGACATGGCACATCAGATTGCCTCCGGGGGT
>Ga0307440_1000084_pt1 | contig 38709 bp, 36 predicted proteins | sample SalMarWE160410MG_FD_202150 | JGI IMG/M metagenome (GOLD analysis project Ga0307440, IMG submission 202150) | Salt marsh sediment microbial communities from the Plum Island Ecosystem LTER, Massachusetts, United States - WE1604-10 | ecosystem: Environmental > Aquatic > Marine > Intertidal zone >...
AGCCGACAACTTTGAACAGGCATACAGCCTCTACCGGTCGGCCGGGCAATACGGGAATCAGCAGTTTCCGGAGTGGTCGAAGGCGAAGCTGCTCCTCAAGCTTGCCGAAAACTACAAGCAGCGGGGGATGGATATCCCTGCACTCCTGACCTTCCGCCGAGCATTGGATGCCAATGCGGACATCACTCCTGTCGTCGACGAGTTCGGCAAACTGGCCCTGCAGGAAACGGACCGGCCGATACTGCAGGACATCTCCGACTGGATGAAAAAGAACGGCAAGCAGATTCCGGAGAGCTATACGAAGCTCCTCACTCAGACGGTGAAACCAAACGACGTCGTCTCCGGCGTGGTGACCATATGGGTGAATCGTGGAATCAAGGTGCAGAACGGCGTAGGAGTACCCGAGCGAGTCATCGGAAGCGGCTTCTTCATCGATAAGCAGGGCTACCTGATAACGAACTATCACGTCATTGAGAGCGAGGTAAACCCGAAATACGAAGGCTACTCACGTCTCTACGTCATGCTCTATAACGACCCAAACACACGAATCCCGGCGAAGGTGGTCGGCTATGACAAGGTATTCGATATCGCTCTCCTGAAGGTCGAGATCACTCCGCCATACGTTCTTTCCTTCAGCAACATCGACGAGTTCCAGCCCGGTGATCAGATCTACGCGATCGGCTCTCCCGGTGGCTTGGAGAATACGATTACCTCAGGCATTATTTCGGCGACGGGACGAAGATTTCTGCAGATGGGCGATGCCCTGCAGGTCGATGTTCCTCTCAATCCCGGCAACTCGGGAGGACCGCTGCTGAACTCTCAGTCGAGGCTGGTTGGGGTAGTTTTTGCGGGTATACCTCAGTTTCAGGGCATCAATTTTGCGATTCCAGCACATTGGGTCGAAAAAATACTCGCGCAGCTCTACGAAGGAGGAAAGGTAACACATTCCTGGTTGGGGGCGGCCGTGGAAAAGACCACACAGGGGTTGGAGATAAGCTATGTTCTCCCGGATTCGCCTGCCGACCGAGCGGGGATACGAGTCGGTGATCTCCTCAAGTCGGTGGACGGTCAGAGCTTCAAAAAGATTCGTGACGTGCAGGATGCCCTGCTCAGTGATCGCCCCGACGCGCTGGTCTCACTTGCGTGGGACCGCAGGGGGCAAGAATTCAGTGGCCTCGTATCGCTCGGAACGCGCCCCTTCATTCCGATGGAGACGGCTCTCGAGCGGGATACTCGACAGAACCTTCTCGGACCTCTTTTCGGGATGGAGGTGGAGCTCACTGGGTCCTTCCTTTGGCAGAGCTCCTATCGGATAACGAGGGTCTATCAGGGCTCCATTGCCGATGAGTCCGGGCTATCCGTGGGGGATCCGATTACAATCAAGGGATGGCAAGTCGACAAGGAGAAGAGCATAGCTGTGCTTCAGTTCACGGTGCAGAAAAAGAAGGAAGGCTTTCTCGAATCCGAGGTTCAGATTGCCGCAAACTTGAAGATAGACAACTTCATTTAGATGAGCGGTGAATCGATCCTGATAGTCGAGGACGAGTCGGTCGTCGCACTCAACGTCTCACACATCATACAATCGCTCGGCTATCGTCCAATTGGGCCGATAGCCACGGGGAGCGGTGCCCTGAAGCTCCTCGACGAAGAAGTGGTGGATCTCGTCCTCATGGACATCAAGCTCAAGGGCAGGATGGACGGGATCGAGCTCGCGAAACGAATCAACTCGATTCGACCGGTTCCCATCGTATTCCTTACGGCTTACACGGACGAACGTACACTTTCCCGCGCAAAGGTCACCGAGCCCTTCGGCTACATAACGAAATCCTTTGACGAAGGAGAGCTCCATTCTACGATCGAGATGGCGCTCTACAAGTTCAAGATGGAACAGAAGCTTGTCCGTGAGGAGCGTCTTCTCGCGACGACCCTCGACAACATCCTCGAGGGCGTCATCACGACCGACGTTGAAGGCAAAATCCGCTATATGAACTCTGCGGCAGAGCGGCTCCTCGGCGCCGCCTTCGCCGAGGCAAGTGGCAGCAAGCTCGAATCATTCGTGATGCTGCATTCGAGCGACGGAAAGCTGTCGTCGCCGTTGGAGATTCGCACCGAAGCCGAGAGTAACGATACTCTCGATCCGGGAAAGATCTATACCGTATTGTGCAAAAGAAACCCTTCGGAACCCGGGCCGCCAGTCGAATGGAAGACCAAGAGGATCAATCCCTTCGAAAATCGAGATGCGGAAATCGTCCATGTGGTACGCGACCTGACAACACGTCTCAGGGGAGCGGCCGCTCAACGACGTCTCGTATCGGTAGTAGAGTACTCAGACGATGCGATAATCACCGTGACTCCCAGCGCGGTCATAGACAGCTGGAACGCAGGCGCGGAAAAAGTATTTGGGTACGCTGTTGGTGAAGCGCTCGAGAAAGACCTGTCGATTATCGTGCCGCGTTTCGTTCCCCTCGATTTGGGGGCGCTGGTGGCACGAGTCGGAGAGGGTGAGAGCATCGACCCTTTCGAGATGGTATGCGTGCGCAAGGGGGGCGAGCTCGTCGACGTAACGATAAAGCTTCAGCGCGTAAAGGACTTTACCGGCACCGTTCCCTCGATATCATTGATCGCTCGAGATGTGACAGCCCGCAAGAATCTCGACAAGAAGCTGAGAGAGATCCTGAACCGGGAACAGACGCGTATCGGTCAGGACCTCCACGACAGCATAGGACAGATGATTACCGGTGTCCTCTTCAAGACGAAGGCGCTCGAACACATGTTGCAGCAGAAGCAACTCGGCGAAGAGGTGGGAGCGGCATCGGACATCAAAGAAATTCTTACCTCAACGCTCGTCAAGCTGCGGGAATTGGCACGGGGCCTGATTCCCGCTACTATTCTATCCGACGGTCTCGTGTTCGCGCTTCGACGTCTCGCTCAGGATACGGAATCGCTGTGTGGGGTGCCTGTGGGATTCGTGGCGGACGGTGGGGCGGACATCGCGGATGAGCTGGTGAGCGCAGAGGTGTATCACATCGTCGAGGAAGCACTCAACAACGCTGTCAAGCACAGCGGCTGCAGAAGGGTCACGGTGACCGTGCAGTCGCATCACGACGCGGTCGTTGTCTCGGTAGCCGACAATGGACGCGGGATTCCGTCACATTCCAACGACAGCGGTCTCGGATTGAAGATCATGCGGCACCGTGCAGAACTCATCGGTGCCATCTTTTCAATCGACAGCGGCACGACAGGAACCCGGGTCGTTTGTCGACTGCCGATCAGCGTCGAACTGGAGTGACTATGCAGCAACGACGAATCATGATCGTTGATGATCATCCGATTGTCCGCCAGGGACTTGGCCAGCTCATCAACCAGGAAGAGGATCTGCTCGTTTGCGGCGAAGCGGCGGAGGTAGACGAGGCCAAGGAGTTGATCGCTTCGACAAGGCCGCACCTCGTTCTCCTCGACATCTCCTTGAAAAACAGTAACGGCATCGATCTCATCAAGTTCATCCGTTCACGTCATCCCGAGGTGTTCGTGCTCATCCTCTCGCTCCACGACGCCACTGCCTACGCAGACCGTGTGTTGCAGAGCGGGGCTCGGGGGTTTGTGTCGAAGGCCGAAGCCGTCGAAAATGTCGTCGTTGCCATACGTGAGGTGCTTTCGGGGGGGATTTATGTCAGCCCACCGTCGCGCTTTTCCGTCGATGAGAAGGGTGGGGACGATGACGAACTTCGCCGCGCTCGTCGCCGCGCATCGATACGGTTGTTGACAGACCGGGAGTTGGAGCTCTTTCAGCTGGTTGGAAATGGTATGAACAACGCCGCAATTGCCGCAGCGATGAAACTCAGCGTTAAGACAATAGAGACTTACAAGGCCCACATCAAAAGAAAGCTCGGACTCAACGACGGGACGGAGCTGATTGAGCAAGCCGTCAAATGGAACATCGGAAATCTCACCTGACACATCTTTTCCTTTCGTAGCCAGCAAATGGAAGGCCCTTGTGTTTTAATTTAAGATAAATGATAATTGTGCCCGACGGGACTGACACACACCTATGGCCAAAGCACGCATCATGATCGTCGAGGACGAGACTATCGTCGCGCTCGACATTCGCCAAAGTCTTGAACGCGGTAACTATGAGGTTATCGGCATCTATTCCTCGGCGGAAGAAGCGCTTGAGGTCTTTCGAAAGACACGGGCCGACCTTGCCCTGATGGACATTCGTCTACAGGGGAAAATGGACGGTGTCGAGGCGGCCGACATTCTCCGGAGACGATACGATATACCTGTGATCCTCCTCACTGCCTATGCCGATGAGGAAACGATCGAGCGAGCGAAATTGACCGAGCCCTTCGGCTACATCATCAAGCCGTTCGAAGAGCGAGATCTGAAAACCACCATCGAGATTGCGCTCTATCGTCATGAGCTTTCGAAGAAACTGAAAGAGAGCGAGGAACGCTACCGCCGTCTATTCGAAGACGACCTCTCGGGTGACTTCGTGGCTGATCGAAACGGTACCGTCGTCGCCTGCAATCAGTCCTTCGTTGACCTTCTTGGCATCGAGAGCCTGGAAGCGGCCCGCGGTCTCGATATCAATACCCTTTTCCCCGATTCCTTTGTTCGGCAGCGGTTTTGGCAAGATCTGCACCACCTTCGAAAGTTGAAGCTGTACGAGATTTCGCTGCGTTCTACGAGCTCCCGAGCCTTGAGCGTTCTTGCCAATGTCGTCGGATATTTCGACGAGAGCGGAGAGATCTACGAGGTCAAAGGGTACCTCATCGACACGACGGAACGAAAACGTCTCGAGACGCAGCTCCGGCAGGCGCAGAAGATGGAAGCCGTCGGTCGCCTCGCAGGCGGGATCGCTCACGACTTCAACAATTTGTTGACTGTCATTATAGGATACTCCTCTCTCATCGAGGACAAGGCGAGAGAGGGAAAGCCTGTCGAACGAGACCTCGAAGGAATTCAGACTGCCGCCAGAAAGGCGACCGCCCTGACAAAACAGCTTCTAGCGTTCAGCAAGCGTCAAATTCTCAACCCGGTTGTCATCAATATGAACGATCTGGTACGAGACCTCGACAAGATGCTCAGAAGGCTCGTAACCGAAGATATCGTACTGACAGTGTATACCGGCGCAACAAGCCCCTACGTGTTGGTGGACCCGTCACAGGTGGAGCAATCCCTCATCAATCTTGTCGTCAATGCGCGAGACGCCATGCCGAAGGGCGGCCGCATCGTAGTCGAATGCAAAAATGTCGAGCTTTCAGAAGCGATCCCGGGAGCAACCGGAGACATCCCTCCTGGGCACTACTTGCGACTCTCAGTAACCGACACCGGCGTGGGAATCGAAACCGAGCTTCTCGCGCAGATATTCGAACCCTTCTTCACCACGAAGACTCCGGACAAGGGTACCGGGCTCGGACTCTCAACGGTTTTCGGGATTATCGATCAGAGTCACGGCTACGTCGAGGTTCATAGCGAGATTGGGAAGGGCAGCACATTCATCCTTTACTTCCCGGTAACCGGACAGGATCTTCCCAGGAAGGTTGGCGAAACCGGGAAGGAGGCCGCTCCCGGCGGGAGTGAAACCGTTCTAGTCGTAGAGGACGAAGACGCAGTGCGTGCTTTGGTCAGCCAGTTGCTGACGATGAAGGGCTACCGTGTGCTCGAGGCAAGTAATCCGGGCGAGGCCCTGCTCATCTACGAAAAACTGAAGGACGAAATCGACCTCCTGATATCGGATATCGTCATGCCTCACATGGACGGCCACTTGCTCTCCACTCGATTGCGTAACATCAATCCAGACCTCAAGATAATCCTGATGTCGGGGTATCCCGCCCAGACTCTCAAGGACAAGATCGAAGAAGATTCGAGTCTTCCGCTCATCCAGAAGCCATTCGAAGCCAACGCCTTTATGTCCAAGGTGAGGCAGGTCCTCGACGCGTCATAGTACTTTCCTATAGAATGCGCTGATGGTACCACTGAGCAACATCCGCAACTTCTGCATCATCGCCCATATAGATCACGGAAAGTCCACGCTGGCTGACCGGCTGATAGAGCGTTCTCATATCATCTCCGACCGAGAGTTCAAGGACCAGATCCTCGATAGTATGGACATCGAGCGCGAGCGCGGTATCACGATCAAGTCGCAGGCAGTGACCATGCCCTACATTGCGGCCGACGGTCAGGAGTATCTGCTCAATCTCGTCGACACTCCCGGTCATGTCGATTTTTCCTACGAAGTCTCGCGAGCCATCTATTCGTGTGAAGGTGCGGTGCTGCTGATCGATGCTACTCAGGGCGTCGAGGCGCAAACGCTTTCGAACATGTACATGGCCATCGAACATGATCTGGAGGTCCTCCCGGTTATCAACAAAATAGATCTGCCTGGAGCGGAAATCGATTGGGTCAAGCATCAAATCGATCATGATCTCGGTCTGGACTTGGACCATGTATGTCTCATCTCGGCGAAAAAAGGAATTGGTGTCGATGAGCTCCTCGAGGCTATCATCAGAGTTATCCCGCCGCCGAAACCATCACCGGATGACCGCCTCAAGGCCCTCATCTTTGATTCGCGCTACGACGCCTACCGAGGTGTTATCGTCTATGTCCGGAATTTTTCCGGTACACTGAAACCCGGCCAGGACATCCGTCTTTGGTCGAATGGCCGTGTCTACACCGTGGAGGAAACCGGAATCTTCAAGATCGGGATGGAATCGACACCGGCATTGCGCCCCGGCGAGGTCGGCTACATGATCGCAGGTATCAAAGACATCTCTGACATACGGGTCGGAGATACTATCACCGACCACGAAAACCCGTGCGACGCCCCACTGCCCGGTTTCAAAGAGGTAAAACCAGTCGTCTTCTCTTCGATTTATCCAATCGACGCGGACGATTACGAGGAGCTCCACTCGGCGATCGATCGCCTCAAGCTCAACGATGCTTCTTTGATCTACGAGAAGGACTCTTCGGTTGCACTCGGTTTTGGGTTTCGTTGCGGCTTCCTGGGGCTGCTGCACCTCGAGGTGGTACAGGAACGGCTCGAGAGGGAGTTCGATCTTTCGATAGTGTTCACTTCGCCATCGGTAAGATATCGAATCTACATGAAGAACGGCAGTGTCGATATGATCGACAACCCGAGCGAGTATCCCGATCCGATGGATATCGAGGCTGCCGAAGAACCCTACATCAAAGCTACTGTGATCACTCCCACCGACTATGTCGGTAACATCATCACGCTCTGTCTGGAAAAGCGGGGCATCCAAAAGAGCATGACCTATCTCGACGAGAAGAGGGTAGAGCTCGTCTACGAGATGCCCCTTGCGGAGGTGCTGTTTGACTTTTACGATCGATTGAAGTCCGTGAGCCGAGGGTATGCATCCTTCGACTACGAGCTTGCCGAGTACCAATCCACTGATCTCGTGCGGCTTGACATTCTCATCAACGGCAAAGCCGTCGACGCGCTCTCGCAGCTCGTCTACCGTCAGCATGTACAATACCGAGCACGCACGATCTGCAAAAAGCTCGTGGGCGAGATACCGCGTCAGCAATTCAAGATCCCGATTCAGGGAGCCGTCGGTGCCACGATCGTCGCCCGGGAGACGGTATCCGCCTTTCGAAAAGACGTTACCGCAAAATGTTACGGCGGAGACATTTCGCGGAAGCGCAAACTGCTCGAAAAACAGAAAGAAGGAAAGAAGCGGATGAAAATGATCGGAAACGTGGAGTTGCCGCAGGCGGCCTTTCTCTCCGTTCTGAAAACTTCAGACGAATAGTCGCTTCAGGGATCAAACTGACGTTGGACAGATGTGCCCGACGGGGGAGCTCCTTTAGTCGGCAGGCGGGTGGCTCAACGCTCTGCTTCGTCGAAAGCGGCAAGCCCCTGCTCGATCCAACGGCTTCTCGTTTCTGCCGCTTCTACGAAGCGCTTCAGAAATCCTTCATTTAAGCTCGGGCGCTCACTGCGGTCAGCGAAATGAACGAACACGTAGTCGAGCTCATCAAGAACCGGGCGGAGAGAGGCTTCCGCATCTGTGTGCAACTTTGCGCTGTCGAGTGCCCCGAGCGCGAGGTCGATGCCTCGTTCAATACGCCTCTGCTCATCCAGGAGAAACGCTCGACCCCACTTTGATTTGTCCGTCGTCGCCACTTCCCGTTTTCGTATGTGAGGTCGACGGCTGGTTGGACTCACCTCCACCAACGGTGCGTTCTCGCGAGTCTCGAGCAGGCGCTGGAGGCTTCGGAGGTCCTCCACGACGGGGGCGGAATTCGCAAGCCCGCTCCGCGCAAGGTCGTACACACGGCCTCTACCGCTCACAAAGAAATCTAATGCGTTGCTGTAGCTCTCGAGCATGTTATCGGTCCATACAGCGTGACCGATCTTGTCTGCCACCACACGGTGCGGACGCTGTGCCGCTTGGGCGTAGGTGTCGACGGGACGGAGTCGCCCGCTGCGAAGGAGACCGGCAACATGTGCCGGCGAGCCTCGGGCGTGGGACTTCCCGGGACGGAACGAAAAATCGAGTCCGGCAAAGAATACAGCGAAGTCTGTCAATTCGAGAGCGAGGTAGAGGGCCGCAATTCCGATAGAGCCGAGCGGCGGAATGGCCGTGGGCAGTATGCCGGCGGCGCGAGCACGGGCAAAAAGAGAGAGCTCGGCGAACTGAGAAAAAAAGAACCAACGTTCGCCAGAAAAGCGTCGGATGCACTCGGGGTATGCGGAAACGTCCGAGATCAATGCTGCGCGCGAGGAATTGAAGCCAACGAGGTCCGCGAGGTTGGCGGATTGGGCATCGAGCACTGCTACGGCGTCCGGGTCCAATCCCAAACTCTGCAGAGTCCGGACTGCAGTGTCCACCGCGATAAGGTAGAACCGGTCACGGAGCGCTACGAGTGGAGGTACCGCCGCCTCCAGCGACTCGCCGGCACCGGCGACAACGATTGGTTTCTGAATTCTAAGCGCCCCGACATCTCTTCCACGGGAGACTGCGGCTACGTTTCGAAGGAAGTTCTTGATCCAGAGGTGCGACATATGCATGAGCGTCATCCGATTGCGCCAATGAGTCTGGATTTCGTACTCGACTGCTCGTAGCATTCTCTCGTACCGGTCTCGGTTCACGCTCCGTCCTCCATTCAAGACAGCCTCGACGCAGCGTCTGAACCGACGGATGCCGAGCCCATGAAGTGCTCCCAGCACCTCGTCGACGGACTCCGTTCTGAGGTAGGTTATCCTTTCGTGTCTTAATAGAGCGTTTGAAGTGTGTTCCAAGGAAAGACTCATGAGCTGCTGATCGACCTCGACGCAGAGAAAGTGAGTTCCCTCCGGTGCCGAGGCAAGGAGGAGATCCATCCCGTAGAAGAGCAGAGGGGAAGGAACGAAAACGAGAGTCTCTGGCAGAATGGAAAGCGCAGACGCCCGTCGCTCGGCAGACGCGATCGGTGAGGTGGGCGAGTAAAGGTTTCGTCCGAGATAGCGAATCGTCAGGCCGCTCCCCGTTTCACCGAGGACCGGCCCTTCGCGATTGGTCACTGGGCGGTTTGTGAAGACTGAAAGTTGAAGTTCTTGAAGAACACCTGTTGGAAGTTGTCGACCAGATTCTTCGACGAAAGAATCTCGTTTGTCAGATCCGCCTGAACGAACTGCCGCACAATCTCGGGGTAGTAAGCGTTAAGCAGGGAGTTGGTCTGTTTTGGCGCCGGACGTTGGTCTTGCGGCTGAACGACAACTACGTCGTTGTTCAGGATGATCGGTTTGGAAATGGAGGCCAGCTTCAAAGTGAAGATCTCTTGTAGAAAATCGGCCTTGTAGGAGGCGTTGGAGAGCGCGTCGTTTCCGTCGGCGGCCTTCATCTTTGTGAAAAAGAACGAATCACCGTAGTTGATCGGGAAGTAGTTCGTGTCGTGCACTGACAGATTTGCTTGGCTGCTCGCGCTGACAAAGCCGACTTTTTCCGCATCGTCACGGAACTTGTTGCCGAGGCCGACGAGATAGTCCTCGACCTTGCTGCGTTCGTATTGATTCATGTAATCCCGCACCGTCTTGATCGTCTGCTTGTCCGTGAAGTCGGGTTGCTTCGCCGGCTGGTCGATCCGATAGATAGTCCAACCGAAGGATGCTCGGATTACCGGGCTGATCGAGCCCTTGCTCATCTGGAACAGCTTGTCCAGATCGCTCTGGTTCTCGAAGTCCGGCTTCAGGTCGTAGTAGTCCCGGGAACCCATTTCGCCTCCCTTGTCGGCGAAAGCGTCGCGGGATTGGTTCTTAGCAATCTGTTCGAAGAGAGCGGGATTCTGCTCCAGTTTTTGATGGATGGCATCGGCGTCCTTGGCACTCGATTTAATCGTGATCCTGCTCAGCTTGATTGACCGAAAGAGCTTACTGTTCTCCTTACCGTAGGCTACAACCTGACTCTGAGGGAAATCAGAGAGAGAAAACGAAACGTATCGGAACTTGCGTTCGGGCGAGGCCATGTTCGCGAGAAATTGAGTAGCGTCCTTGCTGATCTTTTCACCTTGAATAACATCAGCTCGGTACTGCTGATCGATGAGCTCTTCCCGGAAAAGATTTCGCGTTTGGAACCGCTGTGAGCTGGAGGTCTGGTTGTATTGGTCGGCACTAAACTTCCCATTGACGATGTAGGGACCCGTCTTGGTCAGCTGTTCGTCTATGCGCTGATCGGTGATATGCATTCCACTTTGCTTCGCGGCCTGCATAATCGCAACATGGATCGCGGTCTGCTGAAACGCGGTTCGCCAGATCTGGTAGGCCAGTATTTGGGGGCTGGCGTTGGTCTTCTGTGACTGGAGGTTTTGGGCGATGATATCCTTTTCCTGGGAGAAATAGTTGCCGGGAGTGTATGCGATTTCTTGCCCATTGTAGGAACCGAATACCAACCGTGACTGCCCGCTAAAATTGCGCACCACCGGGTAGCCGACGAAGGTTACCACTATGATAATGAGAATGATAAGGCTAAAAATGTAAGTCAACGGATGTGACTGATGTCTTTTCTGTGTTTCGACCGACTTGCTTGCCGAAACTCTGTTCTTCGCTTTGCGGAAATCGCGTGATGGCATGTCGAACCCTTTGCGCTGTGATCGAGATGCCAAACAGTAGCATGCACGCTAAGCGATGTCAATTGTGGTTCCCGTCCGCTGGATGAGGTTGACATTCCGTGAGAATCTCGATTATAGTTGGCGCGGACAAATGAGGGGGCGTGGCGAAGGTGGTTATCGCGCCGGCCTGTCAAGCCGGAGATCGCGGGTTCAAGTCCCGTCGCTCCCGTCAGGGTCCCGCGGAGGGACCTTTTTTTTCGGGCAGTAGCGCAGGGGTAGCGCGCTTGGTTCGGGACCAAGAAGTCGGTGGTTCAAATCCACTCTGCCCGACGTGTGCCTCGGGAAGCCGGGGCGCTTTTTGGTCCAGTGGGCGTTCGGAGGATGAACGTCCACTCTGCCCGACCTGCCTCGGGAAGCCGGGGGTTTCTTCTCCACGGTAGGCATTTGAAGATTCAATAGCTCGGAGCCGGGGCCGACCATGTCAGACGCAGAGCAGCACATCGAATCCCATTTTACCGCTGCAGAAGCAGTCAGAGACGCAGTCATAGGACTTTCCGACGGGCTCACTGTGCCGTTTGCGCTCGCCGCAGGCCTTGCCGCGACAGTGGGCTCAGTATCGGTGATTGTGGTTGCGGGTCTTGCAGAGATAGCCGCCGGATCGATCGCGATGGGTCTCGGGGGATACCTTGCAGCCCGCGGTGATGTAGAGCACTACGAAGCAGAGCGCAAGCGAGAAGCGGAAGAGGTGCTCGAGGTGCCCAGTGAAGAGGAATGGGAGGTCGAGGAAATCCTACGGGGTTACGGAGTCTCCCAAGACGAGGCGGCGCCTATTGTCGCGGCCTTGCGGCGAAACCCGGAGCGATGGACTGATTTCATGATGCGTTTCGAGCTCGGTCTGGAAAAACCCGACCCAAAACGGGCTCATCGGAGCGCGTTCACCATTGCCCTCTCGTACATTCTCGGTGGACTGATCCCGCTACTACCCTACATGTTTATTCAGACACCTATCAGGGCTCTCATCATATCCATCCTAACCACAATGCTGGCACTTGGAGTGTTTGGCGCCGTCAAGGGTCATCTCACCGGCGTGCCGGTTCTCGCCGGTACCCTGAAAACGATACTCATTGGGGCGATTGCCGCGGCGGCGGCATTTCTTATCGCACGGATCATATCGTAAAAATGTCACACCTGCCGGAGTGGCGCGCACAGCAAGCCGTAACAACGATCGGGCACTACAGTTTGCAGTTGAAACAACCGAACAATTAAGTAGGTTATGACGCATCTCAAGCGCACTATTCTCGGACTGTCGCTGCTCGCTCTCGCCGGGCTGCAGGCGCTGTTCGCCGCGGATGTCGAACATGTGGTGCAGAAAGGCGATACGCTCTACCACATTTCAAAGCTGTACGGGGTGCCGATAGCCGTACTGCTGGAGGTCAACCACATTCCCAATGCTCGAAGCCTCAAGGTGGGAATGAAACTGGAGATTCCTCAAACGTATCAAGTGCAGAAGGGCGATACGTTGTACAGCATAGCTCGCGATAGCGGAGTGTCGCTCTCAGAGCTGGTATCCATCAATCATATCGGACAGAACCACATCATAAAAGCGGGAGAGCTCTTGGTGCTTCCGCCCGGAGCCGCACGGCAACCGTCTACCGTTTCGAACGACGGCCAATCCGGCTCTGCCGGTTCCGGAGACATTGTGAGTACGAGCGCCTCGAGCACGAACGGCTCCGAATCCTCCGGACAAGCGGTGAGTATGGCTTCCGAATCGAGCCATTTCTGGCCGGCCTCCGGCCGTCGAATATTTCTCAGCGGCAAGCTCGCTGGGGGGACTCAGATTTCCGGAAGCGTCGGTGACCCCGTTTACGCGGTCGCCCCCGGCCGGGTAGTATGGGTCGGCCCCTACCGAGGGTACGGTCGGGTGGTCTTCGTCGAATCACAGACGGGCTATATTTACGTTTATGGCGGTGCAGAAACGACGTTGGTCAAGGTGGGCGAATCAGTGATCCCCGGGACTGAGGTCGCCAATATGGGGGTCAACCCTCACCTTGGGCAGGCGTGCACCTATTTCTTTGTGTACAAGAACGGCAAACCGGTGGATCCGAAAACCGCCCCCCGACGATGAGTCAACGATCCACACCCGGAGTTGAGATGGATCAAGCGAAAATCATAGGGATTTCTGGCGGATCAGGATCTGGAAAGACCACCATCGTCAACAAGATCTCTTCAATTGTCTCGGACTTCGTTGTTGTTCCTCAGGACAACTACTACAAGTCGGCAAGCCAAATACTGAAGCGTACCGGAGATTCGCAGCCGCCGACGTCGCATCACCGCAACCACATAAGCAACGCCAATATCTCTGATTTCAACTTCGACCATCCCAGCGCCTTCGACTCGGATCTTCTTTACGAGCAACTGAAGGAGCTTAAAGCCCTGCGCAGTATCCGTATGCCCCAGTATGATTTCGTCAACCACACACGTTCGCGAAAAACCATTCGCGTCGAGCCCAGGAAGGTAATCATCTTCGAAGGCATAATGATATTCTCCGAGCCCAAGATCCGCGAGCTAATTGACCTGAAGATCTACGTCGACACCCCTGACGACATCCGCTTTATCCGCCGGCTCAAGCGTGACATCGAAGAACGGGCGAGGACGCTGGATTCCGTTGTTTCCCAGTACCTCGCCGTCGTTCGGCCGGGTCACTACGAGTTCATCGAGCCGACGAAACTCTATGCTGACCTGATTATCCCGGAAGGGGGGTTCAACGAGTCGGCGGTTCAGGTCCTCGTTTCATTCATCAAGGACACGCTCGGGTAGCTGCGCTTTTCATCCGAACAGCGGAGTGGTCCTGGAATCAAAGGGGCTGGGTGCGGTGACGGACCGGCCGCTCGGTCGGTTGACAGGAGGACGGCCGCGGGATTACCCTTAGACCGACCGGTCGGTTTGATCCGGTCTGGGAGGAGCGATCGTGGCCGAAACCTCTACCGTCCGAAAGAGAATTCTTCAGACGGCGCTCGATTTGTTTCTTCGGAAAGGATATGCCGTTGTCTCGGTGCGCGAGATCATCGAGACCCTCGAAATTTCAAAGGGCGGATTCTATCATCATTATCCAAGTAAGGAGGCGCTGTTCCTGGCGGTTGTGGAGGAGGCCCTGTCGGGATGGTCGAACTCCATATCTGCGGTCGTTGCGAACACCGCGCGGCCGGTCGAAGAGCGCTTGCGCGACCTCTTCCTCTCGCCGCTTGGTCGAAGCGGGTCCTACTACGGTCTGCTGCAGGAGGGATTTAGAGAGCTCAACTACGTTCGGACACGAACGAGCGGTTTCATGCGTGAATTGCTGCGGCATTGTGAAAACCTTCTTCTGGACGGGCAGAAGAGCGGGGAGATCAGGGATTTTCTGGACTCCGAGTCATGGGCCTTTCAGATTGCGGCAACGATTGAAGGGAGTTGTCTTCTCGCGAGTCTGGGGAATATCCCGAATCTCAGGGAACACCTGGTCCGGTGCTTCGAGAATACCTGGCGCGGTGTGAGAGCCTTGGCCTTGTAAGGGGGCGAGTTCTCACTGCCTACGGGAGATGCTCGTTGGCTATATGTGGTATACGAACTGCTGGTCCGCATGCTGTTTTTCGGCCATGAGCTCTTCGACGGTCTTATCGAGGAGAAGTTGGATTGACTTCTCGAGGGCATTCCAGAAGAAGAGAAGGGGACCATCTCGCCGCGCTTCTGGGACGATTTCGAGCTTGCCGTCGAGGCTCCGCAGAACGTCGATGACCTTAACGTGAACAGGTGGTTTTGCGAGTGCATAGCCGCCCTGTGCCCCGCGGTAGCTCTCCACTATTCCTGATTTCTTGAGAACCACGAGTAACTGTTCGAGGTAATGCTGCGGGATCTGATGTGCGTTGGCGATGTCGCGGATCTGGAGGGGGCCCCTGTTGTAGTTGTTGGCAAGCTCCAAGACGGCAGTCAGACCGTAGACCGCCTTTGCCGATAATGTGAGCAACCGGTTTCCTTCTCAAGCAATATGGTGAAGATTAGAACAGCAGATCCTCAATGTCAAGTGAGCGGGGCGTCCGGCGATCTTGCATCTGGGAAATCGATGCTGATCGCGGTGCCGCTGCGCTTCAGGTGTCGAAGACGGGCCTGGAGCTGTCGCGTAAGTGCAAGTACGATCTGGAAGCCGAGTGTCTTTGTCTTGGTGAAGTCGAAGTTCGCCGGCAGCCCTTGTCCGTCGTCCGAGACGACGAGATGTCTTCGATTCCCCTTCCTCGTTAGCTCAATCGTTATGGCGCCCTTCTGGCTCGGATCGAACGCATATTTGAGGGCGTTGGTGAAGAGCTCCGCAATGATGAGTCCGAGGGGAATCGCGGTGTTGATGTTCAACTGCGATTCTTGAATCTTCAGCGTCAACTCGATGCGCTCGGATGACGTCGACATGGACTCCAAGAGGTTGCCGGTCAGCTCACGGACATAGGCCCCAAAGTCAATGTGAGCGAGATCACCGCTCATGTAGAGCTGTTGGTGCACGAGTGAAATCGAGTTGATCCTATTGCGCAGTTGTTCGAGTATTGCGGCATCCTGTTTGTCGTGAAGGTAATTTCCCTGCAGCGTAATGAGGCTGGCAATCATTGCAAGGTTGTTCTTCACGCGGTGATGGACCTCTTTGAGAAGTACATCCTTCTCCTCGAGAGATGCGCGGATCGTCCTGTCGGCTTCCATCTGATCCGTGATATCACTCAGCAGCACGACCTTCGTCTGTTGACCGTTCTCCCGAACCGGAAGGATCTTGATGGACAACTGTCTGGAGTTGCTGAATATTGTCGCCTCCGGAGCAAGCTCTTCGTGTTCGATGAGGCTGAGAATATTCTGCGTGGGAACGCCGTCGACTCGGAAGCTCAGGCTGTTGACGTTGCGGCCGAGAATCTCCTCCTCCTGTTCACCGATCAGCGCCAAAGAGGCGGGGTTTGCATAGATGATGAAGCCGTCGTCCGTTGTCTCGAAAATCCCTTCCGAGAGGTTGTCCAGTACGACCTCCGAATGTCGTTTGCTTCTGAGCAACTCGCGTGTGATTGAACGTTCGAAGATTTCATCGAGGCCGTATATCTTGTCTTTGTCGACTTTTGATGCGTCGAGCTTCGGTTTGCCCAAGATCGACAAAATATGACGCTTCATGCTATTCAGCGGCCCCTTGGCTACACATGCGTTGGCACCGATCGAGGAGAGGTCGATCGGCTCCTCCGCTGCTATAGCCGAGAGCACGATGATGTAGATGCCCTTGTGCTCAGACAGCCCTCGCACTATTCGGCACAGCCGCGTTCCATCGATATTGGGCATTACGAGATCGCTCACGAGCACGTCGGGGCGGGCCTGTTCCAGTACGCGCAGCGCGGACAGTCCGTCCAACGCAGTCGTGACCGTGTTGCCGGCATTCTCCAGGACATTACGCATGTATTCCAGGATGATCGGTTGATTGTCGACCAACAGGACGTCATGCGCCATCGGCGGTCTCCCCCTCATTTCCGTCGAGCAATCTCACGAGCGACGAAAGCTCTGCTTCGATATCGGCCACCCGCAATCCTATCGTCTTGGAAATTCCCTCGTTGACGTCAGTGCAAATCTCGGACGCGGCATCGTGGATGGGCCACAAGCACAAGGTCGCGCTCGCTCCCTTGATCGAGTGAGCGGCGCGATATACTGCATCGAGCTGTGAATCGGCTTCCGCCCGTTTGAGCGTCTCGAGGTCCTCGGTGGTGTGTCTTTGAAAGAGTCTTAGAAGAGCGATGTATTCGGATTCATCTATCTCGAGCTCACGGGCAATACGCGCAAGGTTCAACAGTGCCGACCACCTTGTGTCAAGCTTTGGAGATTATACTCTTTTTGAGTATCGGCTGATAGCGTTCAGTGCTATAACCATTGTTCAGCCTATCCCCAGAGCGGTTTGTGAAAGCGCACGACCATGTGAACGACAGCTTCGGAGGTTGCAAGGTTCTCGATCGAGTGCTCTACGTCACAGTGGTAGCTGATAAAATCGCCGGCCTCAAGCTCCGTTACGTTCTCACCTGCAGTTATGCGTACGCGGCCTTCCATAATCGTGAGAAACTCCTCTGTCTGAGGAAAATGCGCAGAGGAGCGAAGCGCCCCACCGGCTTTGAAGGTCAGAAGGTACATCTCCAAGTCTTCGACCATCGAGATAGGAGACAGGACTTTGATATGAAGCCCCTCTTCGTCGGTGTCCAGCGAGGTCACCTTTTCTCGCCGAGTGACCGTGAACTTCCGTGCCGGCTCTCGTCCACCTTTCAGCAGAGCGTTGATGTCCACTTCGAGGCCTTGCGCGATCTTCCACACTGTGGCAACGGTGGGATTGACCTTCTCGGATTCAATCTGTGAAAGCATAGCCTTTGACACCCCGCTCTTCTCGGAGAGCATATCGAGGGTAAGGTTCTGCTTCTTTCGAATAGCTTGGATATTTCCGCCGATGAGCGGTGGCTTCACGGGTTTCATCCTTTCCTCTTGACACCTGAAAGTGAGTTTAATATCATGAAAACATGTTCACTATATTGTACGCGTTCCGATTGGGCGTGTCAACCCGAGGCTCCTGACATGAAAAATATACTCCTTACCGGGGCACTTGGTCAGCTGGGCTCCGAGCTTTCTGCGGCGCTGCGTTCGCAATACGGTGTGACGAATGTGGTCGCGACTGACGTTCGTCAGCAGGAGAGCAGCGGTGGGGCAGGTACCGGGCCATTTTATCAACTCGATTCCCGTGACGGCAGACTGCTTGCCGAGATCATACGCAAACATCGAATTGACACGATCTTCCATTTGGCGGCCCTGCTTTCAGCGGTCGCCGAACGTGATCCTCAGCGGGCGTGGGAAATCAACATGAGCGGACTCTATACGGTTCTCGAGGTGGCGAGAGAGGAGGGATGCGCCGTCTTCACGCCGAGCTCGATCGCTGCATTCGGGCCGACGACCCTCAAAGATTTCACTCCGCAGGACACGCTGCAGCGTCCGACATCCATCTACGGAGTGACCAAGGTCGCCGGCGAGCTGCTCTGCGATTACTACTACCACCGCTTCGGTGTGGACACGCGCGGGGTGCGGTATCCCGGTATCATCTCGAATGTTACCATGCCCGGCGGCGGGACGACTGACTACGCAGTCGAAATCTACTACGCCGCGGTGACCGAGGGCCGGTACAAATGCTTCTTGAAAGGTGACACCTACCTGGCCATGATGTACATGCCGGACGCGGTGAAAGCGGCCATCGATCTGATGGAGGCCGATCCGGCTCGACTCCGTCACCGTAACTCCTTCAACGTCAGCGCAATGAGCTTCTGTCCCGAAGACCAGGCGGCGTATATTCGCCGATATCTACCCGCTTTCGAGCTCACCTACGAAATCGATCCGGTCCGACAGGCTTTGGCGAACACCTGGCCGAACAGTCTCGAGGACTATGCTGCGCGCGTCGAGTGGGATTGGAAACCGAGTTTCGACCTGGAAGGGATGACCGTCGACATGCTCACGGTACTCACGGAACGACTTGCGACGAATCCGGCGGGCAGGGGCGGAACATAGCTTGGTTCTCAATCCTTTGAAGCGATGATAGACTTCGGATGGAGTGAAATATGTATACCAAGATGAGGCAAGCGCTCCGACAGACGCTCGATGAGATGTCCTCCTCGGGGCTCTACAAACAAGAGCGAATCATCGAAGGTCCCCAGGGGTCGACGATTCGCGTGAACGGGAGAGACGTCCTCAACTTCTGTTCGAACAACTATCTCGGTCTCTCCGCTGAACCGGAGGTGGTGAAGGCTGCCCAAGAGTCCTTGACCACCTGGGGCTATGGCATGTCCTCGGTGCGGTTCATCTGCGGCACACAATCCATCCACCGACAGCTCGAAGGGCGGGTGGCGAAGTTTCTCGGGTGCGATGATTCCATCCTCTATGCTGCCTGTTTCGATGCAAACGCTGGGGTATTCGAACCACTCGTATCCGAGCAGGACGCGATCATCTCAGACGAGCTCAATCATGCTTCTATCATCGACGGCGTGCGTCTGACAAAAGCACAGAAACTGCGCTATCGACATTCGAACATGGAAGAGCTCGAGCAGCGATTGCGCGAGACCGCAACGAATCGATATCGGATCATCTGCACCGACGGTGTTTTCTCCATGGACGGCGACATTGCGAGACTCGCCGACATCTGTGACCTCGCAGAGCGCTACGATGCATTGGTCATGGTGGACGACTCACACGCAACCGGGTACATCGGGAAGACCGGTCGGGGCACTGCAGAGCACTGTGGAGTGGTGGGCCGTGTCGATATCATAACGACCACTTTCGGCAAGGCGCTCGGAGGCGCATCGGGTGGTTGCACCGCCGGAAGGAGAGAAATCGTCGAAATGCTGCGACAACGATCTCGCCCCTACCTCTTCTCGAATACTCTCCCGCCGGCTGTGGTGGGGGCCACGCTCAAAGTTCTGGACCTCCTGACTGTATCGCCCGATCGTGCGAAGAAGGTCCACGAGAATGCCGACTATTTCCGAGGCCGTCTACGCGAAGCTGGATTCGAGGTTCTCGCCGGGGAGACGGCAATCGTACCGATTATGCTCTACGACGAGCGGCTCGCAATGAAGATGGCCGACCTTCTCCTCGAAGAAGGTGTCTACGTCATCGGGTTCTCCTATCCGGTCGTTCCGAAGGGGCGTGCCCGCATTCGAACGCAATTGTCTGCGAGCCATTCGAGGGGTGACCTCGATGAGGCCATTTCCGCGATCATCAGCATCGGTAAGAAGCTGGGGGTGATATCGGGGGCCAAAGGGGGCGCCAGATGAGCCCATGGGTTTCCGCACCTTTGGTTCGCAGGAAGCGCGACGGGCGGCCGTCTTTGCTACTGGGCGCTTTTTCGGCAGCGCTCTTCGTGATTGCCTCACCCGCGTTCTCTCAACCGAAGGTAGAGGTCATCCCCCAGACGAACAAATCCCCAGAGGTGACGGCAGTCGGCCGAGCGGTGCGGGGCGTGGCGCCGGACATAGCCATACTCTCTTTCGGTATCGAGATTCGAGACCCGAGCACGACCAATGCCGTCCTTGTCAACAAGAGAATGACGGAAAAGGCGGTAAAAGGTCTCGAGAAGAGCGGGGTCCCACCGGCTGATATCTCGGTTGCCCCCTACCAAATGGAACACGTGGTCGGCACCTTCATTCCGGCGCTCGGAACGAATCAGCCGGTGGAGTTTCAGATTCAACAGAAGGGAACCTACAGAGTGACGAGTGAGATCAAGGTAACGACTCATTCGGTTTCCAACGTCGGATCTATCATCGACGCCGCTCTCGCTGCGGGCGTCGATCGCATAGGACCCATCCACTACCGAACCTCCCGACGGAAGGAAATCGAAGCCGAGCTGGTGACTGAAGCAGTAGCCGACGCGCGCAGGGTTGCCGAGACTCTGGCAAAGAGCGAGGGGCTGACTCTGGGCGACCTGCTGCGGGTCTCCTCGCTATCGGGCGGTTCAGACTCGACTGCAGCAGGATCGAACGGTGAACCGGCGTCAGCTCAGTCGATGATTTCCGAGGGTTCGAACAGCCCGTCGGTGGACGTGCGAACGGAGGTTCGTGTGGTATTCGCTGCTATGAAAGTTGGCGACTGAAAATTCGGTAGGATTTGTAGCGTACACCACCCCATTTCTCGATCGGCCGGATCATATTCTCGTTCGACTCAACGATGAGCGAGCACTCGGACCACTGGTAGCCGATGGAGAGACCGACTCGGATTGTCTCGACGACCATGGCGATGTCCACTCCCATATTTCTGTACTTCGGAAGGACACCCATCATAAAGGTCCGAGCCCCTGTCGAATGACGTCGTGAACGAAGGAGATGTATCCAACCAAAAGGGAATATCCTGCCGTTCATCTTTTTTACGAACGGATTTACATCGGGGAGCGTGACAGAGACTCCCACCGGTTCGCCGTCGCTCGTTTCGACCATGAAGCAAAGTCTCGGATCTACGAAGAGAAGGACGGCGGCCTTGATCTGTTCCATCTGGCGGTCCGTGAACGGGTAGTGCCCCCAGTTGTCGGCCCAAGCTCCGTTGAAGATGTGCTTTATCTTCGCAACTTCCTCATCGACCTTCTTGAGATTGATATTTCGGAAGACAAAGCCGTTTCTGTTGACGATCCGATCCTTGGCTCCCAGGAGAGCCGTGCTGAGGGTTCGGCTTCCGTCGACCTTGTATGCGTACCAGTCGATTTCCTTCTCGAAGCCTGCGTGTTTCATTTGATCGAGATAATACCTTGGGTTGTAGACCTCGAAGACTACCGGGGTCGGGGGATCGGCATCCCAACCGTCGGTCATCAGGCATTGTTCATCGTAGACTGTAAAGCTTGCGGGACCCATGATCTTGGTCATCCCCCGCCTAGCTACCCAGTCTGAGGCCGCTTTGAGCAGGGCATCGGAGACCTCGTAGTCGTCGACGGATTCATAGAACCCGAAGAACCCGTCCTTGGCTTTGTGAAAATCATTGTGGTTCCGGTTGATGTGGGCGGTTATCCTTCCTACACACTTACCGTCTTTGTGTGCCAGAAAGTAGGCCGCGTCGCCGAACTCGAAAAACGGCGATTTCTCGCGGTTCAGCATTTTGCGCTGGTCCGTGATGATGGGAGGCACCCAGTTCGGATCGTTGCGATAGATGCTCCAGGGAAGTCTGATGAACGTGGAAATGTCTCCTCGTGAGACTGCTTCCGTGATTGTGACCATGATAACCTCTCGAATATATGAGAATCACATATTAGCGACCTTTCATCTGTCTGCCAACCTGTCGCACTCTCCACTTCACCCGGAACTGAGAAACCTGGTATGGTTCTACTCATGAGACGATTGTTAGAGGCAATCGGAGGAACCACCCTCGTGTTCCTCAACGCCTATGGGAAGGTAACGGTGCTCGGGCTCCACACCTTCAAGGCGTTTGCGAGGATTCCGAATTACCTGCCGCAAATCGTAGAGCAGTACATCAATATCGAGCGTCGGTCGAGAGCCCTGGTGGCGGTAACCTCCGCCTTCATGGGGTTGGTGCTCGGTATTCAGATCGGTACCCAGATGACAGCCGACACGCCTGCCTGGGCCGAAGCCGGCCTGATTCTCCGTTCCATTCTTCTGGAAATGGGACCTATTATCATGTCTCTGGTTATCGCGGGCAGGGTCGGGTCCGGGATCGCGGCGGAGCTCGGTGCGATGCAGGTTACCGAGCAGGTGGATGCCCTGCGTGTGATGGCCGTCGATCCGGTTGAGTTCCTCGTCATGCCGCGGGTCGTTGCTGGCCTCATTGCGGTTCCCGTGCTCATCATCTATGGTGATTTCATTGCCATACTCGGCGGATTTGTCTCGTCCTATTTCACGATTCATATGAGGTGGGTCGATTTCGTCAAAGGGATGCGGCGCAACTTCTTCCCGACCGATATCTACACGAGCATCATCAAAGCCGCCTTCTTCGGGCTGATCATCATTCTATTCGGTTGCTTCTTTGGTATGAACAGTAGACGCGGTGCGAAAGGGGTGGGCACTGCGACGACACAGGCGTTCGTCTGGTCGTCGGTCGCCATTATCGTTCTCGATTACGTCATCTCGGCCCTCTTGTACTTCATATGGTAGCGTGCCGGTGTTGGTCATAGAGAATTTACGCAAGCAGTTTGGTTCCAACATCGTTCTCGAGGACGTGAATCTGACGCTCGGAGATGGCGAGGTGCTGACTGTCATCGGGATGAGCGGCATCGGGAAGTCCGTCCTCGCGAAGGCGATCATCGGCCTGATCGAAACCGACAGCGGCAAGATCCTCCTCGACGGAGAAGACATTACTCTCTTCACCGAAGCGGAGTTCAACCAAAACGTCCGCGATCGGATGAGCATGGTCTTTCAGCAGGGCGCGCTCTGGGATTCGATGACCATCAAAGAGAACATAGATCTCGCCCTCAACATACGAAAGAACCTGAGCCTCGCAGAGCGCGATGAGCTCATTCGCGACAGCCTTGGGATGGTCGGCTTGAAGGATGCCGAAGATCTCTATCCGGAGGAGCTCAGCGGTGGAATGATCAAACGGGCCGCTATCGCCCGTGCAATCGCCGCTCGACCGAAATACCTCATCTACGATGAGCCAACGACCGGCCTCGATCCCGTCCTCCGAAACGTAGTCAACGACTTAATCATCACGCTTCATCGCGAGCTGAAGACCACATCGCTTATCATCAGCCATGATATCGAGAGTCTTCAGAAGTTCTCAGAGCGCGTGGCACTTCTACACAACGGAAGGATCGTCAACGTTTGCTCCGCATCCGAGATTTGGAAGCAAGACAACGAGACATTCAACAGCTTCATACACGGAGAAGTAGGGTTCATATGAAAAAGAAGCACAACGAGCTCGGAATCGGCATTACCGTAACGGTGGCCACCTTGATAGTGGTACTTGCGATTCTGCTGCTTGGAAAATCGAGCGTCATAACGGTCGGCACACATATCGACATGGTTGTTCAGAACGCCAACGGGCTGGGAACCGGAGACGAGGTGCTCTTCCGTGGAATTCCGGTCGGGAATGTCCAGAGCGTCCAGCTCGAGAAGAACGGGGTGATCGCTTCACTGAAACTGAAAGGAAATCCCGAAATACCGATCGATTCCCGCTTCGTTATCAAAGAGGCAAGCCTGCTCGGCGGAAAATCCGTTGAGATCGAGCCAGGAAGCTCCTCGAAGTTTCTCCAGTCCGATGCGCGGGTGCAGGGGCAATCTCAGAGCGGAATACTCAGCATGGCCGAAGGCAATTCGAGCGTAAGCAACCAAGTCAACCAGATTCTTTCGAACATCAACAGCCTCTCCGGCGAGCAGACTCTGAAGAGCGTCTACGCGACCCTGCAGAACCTTAACGCCCTCTCAGAGTCGTTGCAGTCAATCGTCGACAAGAACAGGGCCGAGGTCTCGGCGACCCTGACGAACCTTAAGAAGGTGAGCAGCAACGCCGACTCGACCGTCGGAAACCTCGATCAGATTGCTGCAGAGAACAAGGAACCCATCCGTAGGGCTGTCGCTTCCATGAATACAACGATCGTGGAGCTCCAGGCCGTCATCAAAGAGACGGACGACACGGTGCGGCAACTCAATCGGATGCTTACCGCGCTTCAAAAAGGCCGGGGCAGTCTCGGCAAGCTCATGGTGGATGATTCTCTCTACCGCGAGATGCAGTCGACACTCGGCGAGATCTCGACACTAGTCAAAGACATCCAGAAGAATCCAAAGAAGTATGTCACCTTCAAGCTCTTCTGAACGGTTACCGTTCGGGAACAGCCGATTCATCTCGGTGGAAGGCACCACGATACATTCCCGCGTATGGCGGCCCGAAGCTCGGGTGAGCTCGGGAACAGCGCTATTGATCCATGGGTTCGGAGCGTCAACCTTCTCGTGGCGCTTCATTGGCCCCGGGTTGGCCTCGCTCGGGTATTACACGGTTGCCGTGGACCTTCCGGGTTTCGGGTACAGCTCCCGCGAAACGGCAGAAGCCATGAACGATAGCAGCTGGACGCGGCTCATGTGGCTGATCGCGAATGTGATCGAAAGCGACGCCTCTGTAGCCACGGGGGAATTCACATCGAGCGAATCAAAGCGTTGGGTCCTGGTCGGACATTCTCTTGGCGGGAGGATTGTTGCAGGCATGGCTGCTCAACATCCGGAGCGAGTTCGCAGAACGGTATTCGTCGATGCTGCGCTGTACGGTCCTCCCGCAGCGTTGCCTATGCTGGGGGTCGCTCCAGTGCGCTGGCTTCTCGGCAGGTGGCTCGAGAATGAGGTCCTGACCAAGAGAGGGGTCGCTCGTCTCCTGCAATCAGCCTACGGACGTGCACCGTCGAGCAGCGAGGTAACCGGATATCTCGACCCACTCCTCGAGCCGGGAACCATTCCCGTTCTGCTTCGACTCGCCCGTTCCATGCCGGAGGTTTCGTCCGCCGACCTTGCCCGAATAGAAGGACCGGCCCTCGTTGTATGGGGCGAACAGGATACCTGGATAGCCGTGAGGTTTGCGTTGCGAATCTTCAATGACTTGCCGAACTCCGAGATCTTCGTCATTCCGGAAGCGGCGCATCTATCTATCGAAACACATCCTCAGGAGGTTCTTGAGCGTCTTGGGGAGTTCTTGTGAGACGAAACGCCTCGCTCGGGCGAGGCGTCTCGTATGGGCTATTTCGATTCGCTCTTGCGAGTCGAAAGCTTGAAGGACAAGTAGAGCGGACAGGTCCCGACAACGCTCGTCAGCAGAAAGATCACTGCCACTACTCCAAGCACGATTGCCAACGCCGCATGGATAACGCCGGTGAAGTAGAGGATCGCGACTGCGACTACGATCGCCAGGCGAACGATTCGGTCAATGACACCCATGTTCTTTTGCATAAGCATCTCCTTATATATAGAATATTATATATATAAGGAAGATTGTCAAGCACATCGTGCGCTGTGGCGGGACTCTTTCGTTTTTCCGCGCTCGCCTACAGTAGGCTATAGTCGCGATGGGTTACGTAGAGTCCACTCAAGACCAACAGCTGGAGTGAGAACGACACGATCCATCCGGTAGCGTCGAGGGTGACTCCGCTGTCGGAAGGAAAACCGGGAACCGCGAGCGAAACAACGTTGAGGATTATCTTGATGGCCCACAGGAACAATAGAACAATGTTCAGCACATGGATGTAGGCAATGCGAAATGAAGTGAAGACTCCGATGACAAGTGATAGCCCCCCGAGCACTTCTATAACGCCGAAGACGATCTGCACTCCGAGGATGTCCTGGCCAACCGCCATCGAGTTCTGCTGCATACCGATGATTGCGAATACCCCAATTGCGACGAAAAAGAGGCCAATGATGAGTCGGAGATACGATATCGGTGCCGGTATTCTCATGTTATCCACTCCTTCTTGAGAAAAGGTTGCGTAGACTCTACCACCAAAAGTCAATATGATAAACCGCATGAGAGCCATCCAAATCAGTGAATTCGGCGGACCGGAGGTCATGCGGCTCACGGATCTGCCGGAACCAACCCTTGGTTCGACGGACGTTCTCGTCAAGCTCCACGCATCAGGGGTCAATTTCATCGATACCTATCACCGCACGGGTCTCTATCCGGTCGCACTGCCGTTCGTGCTCGGCGAAGAGGGCGCTGGAGAGGTCGTCGCGCTCGGTTCCCGGGTGAGGGGGGTGCGGGTCGGAGACCGAGTAGCCTACGCGAGTGTCTCCGGATCGTATGCAGAGCTTGCAGCGGTTCCGGCGGACCGGATCGTCCCTCTCCCGAAATCGATAGACTACGAAACGGGGGCGGCCGCCATGCTCCAGGGCATGACGGCCCATTATCTCGTGAACAGCACGTACCCGCTGAAGAGGGGTGAGGCGTGTCTGGTTCATGCGGCAGCCGGAGGCGTCGGACTCCTGCTCGTGCAGATGGCAAAGATGAAAGGAGCGAAGGTGATCGGCACCGTGTCGACTGAAGAGAAGGCACGCCTCGCGAAGGAAGCCGGTGCCGATGAGATAATCCTGTACCGCCAAGTCGATTTCGCAGACGAGCTCAAACGACTTACCGACGGCGACGGCGTCGAGGTAGTATACGATTCGGTAGGCAAGGACACCTTTGATAGAAGTCTGACTTGCCTAAAACCGAGGGGCTATCTCGTGCTCTTCGGGCAATCCAGCGGAAAGGTAGATCACTTCGATCCGTCGATCTTGTCTCGAAACGGATCTTTGTTTCTGACTCGTCCGAGTCTTCCACACTACGTTGCAGACAGAGCGGGTTTGGAACGCAGGGCGACAGAGGTCATGCGCATGATCAGCGCACGCAAGCTCAAAGTACGGGTTGGCGCAAGCTTCCCGCTTGCCGATGCCGCTGAGGCTCATCGAAGCCTGGAAGGACGCAAGACCACCGGAAAGGTGTTGCTCGTTCCATAGGGGGACGCAATGAAACCGTACGAACGCGCATTCAATTGGCTGGGCTGGGTAGGGCTGCTCTTCCTCCTACCCGTCGGTCTGACTGTTTTCGGGGTCCCGGGCCCCCTCGACTATCTGCAGAAGACCCTCGGCAATTTCGCTTCCGCGACCTTCTTTCTCCTCGTCTTCTATGGCCTCATCCTGCTTCGGTTCTTGTTCGGTCACAGTGAGATTTACGCCCCGGTGTTCCTCGGAATGATCGTGAGCTTTTTCCTGATTGCGATGACCATCGAAATCAGCTTCATGAAATGGTACCTGCAGCTCACCGCCAAGGTGTCTTATCTCTCCAATCATCCGCTGATCTTCCTTGTCGGCGTGGCCGTCGCCCTGCTGGGGGTATCGCTCGGTCGCCTGCGGCGCCTTCACCTGATCGCACAGCTCTTGCTGCTTCTGGTCCTTCCTCTCGCCATCGTCGTGGCAGCGAACATCTATGGCATAGCCGTTTTCCCAACCGGCGGAAAAAGTTGACCTGCTGAGAGGCTTCGAGGTCCGATTCTGGGGGTCGTCTGTCGAGAGGCGGAGACGCCGTCTGCGCTATTTCGAGGAGCTGGAGCCTCCGATGTTGTGGGTCCCGCCGCCGGTCGCGGTGAAAGGAACGAAGATCTCGCGGTGCCCCCCACGGTAGATATCTTCTCGGGTGAGATGAACGTCTCCGTTCTTGTCCACGGTTTTCTTTACCTTGAGAACTACTTGTCCGGTGGGTGGACCGATCGGGATGAGCATGATTCCGCCCGGCTTGAGCTCCTTGAGCAGCTCCGGCGGAATGTGATCGATGCCCGTGGTCACGATGATCTTGTCGAACGGGGCGTACTTGGCCCAGCCGTAGTATCCGTCGGCGAGTCGACGATGGATGTTCGCGTACTGAGGCTCTGCTTTCGTGTGTGAGAGATAGATCGAGTTGGTCTCTTCGGCGAGGGGTTTGACGATCTCGATGGTATACACATAGTTCGAGAGCTCGGAGAGCACTGCCGACTGATATCCTGAGCCGGTTCCGATTTCGAGAATACGTTGATTGGGTTGTGGATCGAGCGAGTCGGTCATGTGGGCCACCAGCTCCGGACCGGAAATCGTCTGACCGAATCCAATTGGAATTGCGGTATTCGCATAGGTCTTATTGAGGTTGTATTTACGAACGAACCACTCTCTCGGCGTCATCAAAAACGCCATGAGAACCCGTCTGTGGGTAATCAGATGGATATTGACTATGATTTGCGCCCGCTGCCAGCGCCACTCCAGCATATGCTTCGACTGGTTGGTATGGGCAAGCATCCAGTCTACATAGGCGGTCTCGGATGTGAGCGGAGGGAACTCTGTCCGCTTGGTTATGTCGAACGCCGGCTGGTGTGCAGGGCTGTAGAGGTCGATTGGTTTGCTCGCCCGAAGCGAAACAGGCGAAGCACCGACTGCAACGTGATAGAGAGGATTCTTCTCGTACCGAGTTGGATCGTAGCTGACTGGTTTCGTGTTGCTGGTCGCCGATGCCGGGCCGCTGCGGTCAGTGGAAGAAGGCGCAGGGGTGTTCCCTGGGGTCTTGGTCGAAGCGCTGACGCTGTTCGTAGACGAGGCCGCAGACTCCGACGCGGTTGACTCCGGTGCGCCCGCCGCGGACTGGGAGGAGGCGCTCGCGACGGTACCTCCGGCCTGGGCAGAAGCCAACGAGGCAGCTTTCAAACGGCCGGCTCGAACGCCGAAGAAAACACCGCCGGCGGCGATCAGGGCGCAGAGCGCGACCGCACCGACGATGATCGGAGTACGTCGAGACGACTTGACAGAGACGGCCGTCTTTCCGCCGGATTGTTTTCCGTATCCGCACACCGAACAGGTGCCGTCAGAGCTCAGGTCGAAGCCGCAGTTCGGACAACTTGCCATCGATTATTCTCCTGTTTTGACTATTGCTGAGTTGAATGTACTTTATATCAACAAATGGAACCTTGTGAGGTAACAAGTTGGCACAGTTTTTCTGGTTACTGACTCGCAAATGGGTGGACATCAGGCCCGTTTCTCCCCATCATGGGCCAAAGAAATGATAGAGCCAGTCAAGTGAGATATGCAGCCCGTTTCGCTCTTCTCGTACTGCTCAGCGTATCGACTCTTTCTTCGTGCGCTACGCTTGCGCTCAGGGCATTCAATCCACACGAACACGGCACAGTATATGCGGAGTGGCCGCCGCATCGCGACGCAGGCGAGTGGTGGTACGTAACCGGGGTTCTGCACAATGGCAAGGGAGGGCTGTGGCTCTACCAGTTCACGATCTTTCATCAGGCGAAGACGCTCGGACAGGGGTACCTTCTCGATTTGGCACTTTCGGACTACACAACCGGTCGCCACATATTCGAGGAGCAAGCGACTACCGACTCGAGGAAGGCATACGAAAAGAAGGGCACCCTGTACTTCGAAAAGAGCTCGATTGCGCTCAAGGGGAACCGCGTCCTGCTCTTCGCTCGTGGAAAGCGGCTCGAGTTCAATCTATCGATGACCGCCGAAAAGCCCCCCGTTTGGCAGGCCGACAACGGAGTCGAGGCAATGGGCACTCCTGCAAGCAGGAAGCAGATGAGTTATTACTACTCCTTTACCCGCCTCAAAACGGCCGGAACAGTTGTCTACGACGATTCAACGGGCTCCCGGGTTCGTGTCGGGGTAGCCGGTTCTTCCTGGCTCGACCGACAGTGGGGCAATTTCAGCGAATCGGGATGGGACTGGTTTTCGATACGTCTATTCGATGGAACGGACGTAATGCTGTACGCGTTCCCCTCCACCGGCTTTCACGAAGGCACTCTCAACGATTCCAGCGGAAACGTCAGGACCTTCCGGAATTTCTCATACGAAACGAGGTCGTGGCAGACCCGCGGAGGAAGCCGCTACGGTCTCGAATGGTCGGTCAGCTTGCCGAATCGTGGAACGACCTACAAGATCGTTGCGCTGTCGCCCAACGACTTCAATCCCAACCGGGTCATTTCCTATTGGGAAGGACTCTGCAAAGTCTATGACGAGAAAGGGAAGCTCGTCGGCTACGCGGTTGAGGAGACGACTGCAGCCGCGCACCCACTCGGAGACGGTGGCTCGTAGTGGCGCGTACACGCCTTGATTGACAAACTGCGAGAGAACCGCTATTTTTCTCTACGAATTCTGTGGTGGAGGAGTTCACCCCAAACCGCCGGCCACTCGCCGGCCAATGACTCCTACTGACCTATTCAGGCCGGCCTAGACCGGTCCCGAATTCGTGTAGGAGGTCGAATGCTCCTCTTCCTCAGCGTGGTCCAACTTCTTTTCGTGCTCGCGCTGTCACCTCTCATCGTCGGTATCCTCAAACGAGCGGAAGAACGTCTCGAGTCGCGAATTGGGGCGCCGATACTTCAAACCTATTTTGATCTCGCAAAGCTCTTCCGACGTGAAAGCCTCCGTGCGGCGTCTGCCTCTTCGTTCTTTACCGCAGTCCCCTATGTTCTGTTCGGGCTGTACCTCTTTCTCACGCTCGTTCTTCCCATCATTACGGCATTTCCTCTGACTTTTGGTCCTACGGTAGACTTCATTGGAGGCGGCCTGGTATTTGGCGCTGCGGCAACCCTGAAGAAAATCGCAGCCCTCGACAGCCGAAGCAATTTCTCGCACCTGGGGGCTTCGAGGAACGCCGCGATCGGTGCACTCTCGGACGTCATCCTCGTCTTTGTCTTCATCATGCTCGGTGTGCTTTCCAAGACGAATAATCCCTACGTCATCAACAACATCTTGCAGACCTCGGCCAGTTGGTATTTGTCGCTCCTGCACTGGTTCGTCGCTTCCGCGTTTTTCATGATCCTCATCGTGGAAACGGGACAACTGCCTGTGGAATCGCACTCCACCGCTGAGCTGGGAATGATCGACCAGGCATTATCGTTTGAGTACTCGGGGCCGGAGCTCGCGCTCTACCAATGGGCGGGCTACATGAAGCAGTTCATTTTGATGAGCGTGTTCCTGAACGTTTTCGTGGTTCCGTTCTGGGTTCCGATGAAACCGAACCTCGTCGGCGTTGCCATCTACATGTTGATACACGTCGGAAAGCTCGTGGTACTGACGGGAGTCTTTGCGCTTCTCAATGCCACGGTTTCGAAATACAAGCTCTACAAGAACTTCGACTTTCTCGCGGTAGCTTTCGCGCTGGCGTTCCTCGGCAGCATCGCGTTCTATGCAGCCGGGGGAGGGGCGTGAGTTGATTCACTACATCGATCTTCTCGGGTTCTTCCTGATCGTTCTCGCCCTGTTCATGCAATGGCAAATCTACGTCACGCGAGTGATCGTGACTTTTGCGACGGCCTCAATGCTCATTGCGGCCGCGCTCCTGTACTCCGGACTTGTTTCCGGCCGTTTGCCCGTCGTCATCCTCGCCGCGCTCACAGCCGTTGTGCGCGGGATCACCATTCCGGCGATCGTGGTACGCGGCCTTCATGCAAAGCCGCATCGGGTTCGCGAGCAGAAGCCGGTGCTCCCTATCGCAACCTCGATTGTAGTCTCGCTTGCGCTGGTGCTCGGGAGCTATGCGATCTACAACCTCGGTCTGCGGTCTGCCGTCGGGGCGCAGGCAGGATTTTTGCCGCTTGCGCTTTTCTTGCAGGGCGGGTTTCTCATAGTCACACGGCGCAATGCTTTTATACAGCTTGCTGGATATCTCTCGATGGAGAATGCCGTTCTGCTCCTCGGTTCTTTGGTGCTTCCCGGCTTTCCATTCATCGTAGAGGGCGGCGTGATACTTGACCTCGTCGGCGTCGTTGTCGTCTCGCGTATCATCATGCGTCTGCGCGAGTCCGGTCAATCCGGAGAAGATCATCGGCACGGGGAGCTGTTCGGATGAACGCCATTGATTTCGCATATGCGGTTCCTCTCCTCGCCAGCCTTGTCGGCGCACTGCTTTCGATAATCCCGGTCCTTTACCTCGAGGAGATCGTCTCGGTTGTCGCGTCTGTTGCCTCGGTACTCGGTGCGGTCCTCATGTTCACGCTTCCGGACACCTCACACGGGATCTTCTATGTCGACGGTTTGACGAAGGTAATGACGCTCACCATATCACTCGTGTACACGAGCGCGGTAATATACTCGATCACCTACCTCAAGCATCTCGACAATCCGCTCTTCCAGAAACGGCTGTACTACTTTCTTCTGAACTCATTCGTGCTTACGATGCTGTTTTCAGTCGTGGCCAACAATCTCGGTCTTATCTGGGTCGGAATCGAGGCAACGACGGTCACCAGTGCGCTGCTGGTTGCAACCGAGAACAACGAAACGACGATCGAATCCGCCTGGAGGTACGTGATTATAGTCTCGAGCGGGCTCGTGATCTCCCTCCTTTCGATCGTGCTGCTCTATGCGGCGGGCAAGGATCTCCAGCTCGCTTCATATCTTTTCGAGCGGGGCAGCGGAGGTCTGTTCACTGCCGCCGTGCTCCTCGCCATCGTAGGGTACGGAACAAAAGCTGGAGTGATTCCACTTTCGTCGTGGCTGCCGGACGTTCACGGAAGGGCCCCCTCGCCGGTCAGCGCACTCTTTTCCGGGGTCCTTCTGCCCGTCGCGATGTACGGCATCGTTCGAGTCGTTCAGCCAACGAGTCTTCCCGAAGTGCACCTCGTTCTTCTCATCTTCGGTCTTCTAACGGTCGCGGTAGCGGCAATCCTCGCCGCGCGGCAGAACGACTATAAGCGAATGTTCGCCTATTCCACCGCAGAGAAAATGGGGATGATTCTCGTCGGGCTATCGACCGGACCAATTGGTGCACTTGGAGCAGTTCTTCTCCTCGTCTCGCACGCGTTCGCCAAAGCCGCAGCCTTCTTTCTCACCGGCAATCTCCTGGCTCGCTATCGAACGACCCATATCCATGATATTCACGGCGTGGCCGCCCGCATGCCGAAGACGGGGTACTCCCTCTTCTTCGCTTCACTCGCCGTCACGGGCGCGCCGCCCTTCGGCGTGTTCCTCGGAGAGCTTCTCATTCTCGCGGGCGTGGTACGTAACTATGGTATCGTGCTTGCCGCTTTCGTCAGTCTGTTCTTGCTCATTGCTTTCATCGGAATCAACCTCAGGATTGTTGCGATGGTTTTCAGTCCGAGCGGGTCGGATCCGATGGAGCGTGGACGAGTAGGGACCTTCGTACCGATTCTCAACATCATGTTGGCGCTTGCCGCGATCGGATTGGCGCCATTGCTTCCCCATCTGCTGAAAGGGGTGCTGGGAATATGAAACGACTACTCGGGCTGATTGACGCGTTTGGTTCGCCGGGAACAACGGCCCACCGGCTCCTGATTCAAGATGGCTTCGAGATCAGGCTCACCCCGGCAGCCACGGGCGAGACGGACCTTCTTCTGTCTACTCTCCTGCGGGAGCGCAACGAACGTGTGGGCAACGGATCGGCGACGGGCGAGGGTGTCTTTGATTTCCGCTACGGCCCGTTTACCGGAGGGCTAGGGGAGACCGGCCTTCTGCACCTTGCCACGTACGGTGAAAAGATACTCGGAGTGGAAATCGATCTGAGCGTGAAACACCGCGGCATTGAGTCGAGTATAGAAGGATTGCCCCCGGAGACTGCGCTTCGCAAAGCTGAACAGGTTTGCGGAAATTTCGGGTTCTCCCATGCGCATTCACTTGCCATTGCTCTCGAAGAGCTCCTCCACGTCGGCCTGCCGCTAAGGGAGAGACAACTCGCCGTCGTTGCCCTCGAATTGGAGCGTCTCTACAATCATCTTCACGTCATCATGCGCTTGGCTGAGGCTGCGGCCCAGAAGGTGCTGGCGGCCCATCTCGGAGCGCTCTTCGAACGTGCGCTCCGAGTAAACCGTGCATTTTCCGGTTCGCGCTACCTGCTGGGTGTCCGGAGGATCGGGTCCCTCGCTCTCTTCCCACAGCTCAGCGGGTCGGCAATTCTGGAGGAGCTGGAGGAGATAGGCCGTGAGTTCGAGACGCTGTTTGCCTCGAGTCTCTCCAGCCGCAATTATCTCGACCGACTTCACAACATCGCCATCGTCCCTGACTCTTTGGCGAAGACCCGCAGTCTGACTGGGCCATCATTGAGGGCATGCGGAATCGAGGACGACCTGCGGCGTCACGATCCTCTCTATCGGGAGTTTGTGCCGGTCGCTCGAAGCGAAGGAGATTCGCTCGCGCGGATGGAGGTGAGAGCCGAGGAAATTCTTTCCTCCCTGAAGATCATCGAGGGACAGCGTGAGGTATTGAGCAGCATCACACCGCGGCAGGGGAGCGCCGTCGGTGAAAGTCGGCACGCTCAGAAGGCGACCACGAAGAGTGAGAACCCCCGCCAAGAGTCAGCCGCCGAAGCGGCAGTGGGGGCAGTCGAGGGGCCGAGCGGAGTGATTGCCTGGGCGGTTGGGCTGGACTCGGGACTCGTCCGGCGCGCGTACGTGTCGACGCCGTCACTATTCGGGTACCAGGTTTTCGCCGAGTCGTTGACCGGGCACATTTTCACCGACTTCCCGTTCGCTCTCGATTCGTTTGGGCTGAGCTTCGCAGACGCGGCGCGATGAGAAATGGAATAAGGAGATACCTGTGAACTGGTGGCCGATGCGCGGATTGACCCGCCGATTTACCGAACGCCGGACCTACGTGAGCAACTTGCCCGTGAAACCGCTCCCGAGCCTCTTTCGGCGTTCACTGTTTGTCTACCCAATCGATCTGGGAAACAGCAACGCGCTCAACATGGATATCTCCGCACTCAAGACCCCCCATTACAACCCCCACCGAGTTGGGATCTTCTTCGCTGCAACCCCTCGTCAGGCGGACGTGCTGCTTCTGCTCGGTACCCCGATCGCGCCCCTTCGAGAGGCTTTGACCGCGACGCTGCACCAAGTTCCGCGGCCATTCGCAGCCGTTTGGATTCCGGAGGAGGGTCCCGATGAGGAGGGGATTTACCTCACGAAGGCGGTAGAGGATGCCGGGGGAAGCCTCATCGCCACGATTGTTCCCTACCGAGGACCCGAGGACATCCTTGGCGTGCTTCGGACCGCAATGAACGGGAGATTCGCTTCGTGAGTGTTTTGCCGTTTCTACCCCTGATTCTGTTCGCGGCAGGTGCCCTGCTTTCCCGTTCCGAAAGACTGAGCCACGGTTTCGCGGTGGCGGGAGCACTCTCGACCCTTGCCGCAGTTGTCGCGACTGGGGGAGTCTTCGAGTCGATCTGGACCGTCGGAAGTGAAGCCGCCGCCACGATCGGGTTCCGCCTGGATCGTCTCTCCTCCACCTTCCTTGTTATATCCGCTATTTCGTGGCTTGCCGTTTCCATTCCGGGTCTCGAAGGGAAACATCCTCGCTCGACGAGAACTTCGTTGGGGATGAATATGGCTTTCTTTGGCATCTACCTCGTCCTGACGGCCGCCGATACGGTACTGTTTCTGACTGGATGGGAGATCATGACGGTCTTTGCGTTTATCGCGATGACTCCACACGTTGACGAGCCAAGAAAAGTGTTTCGTTTCCTTGCCTTCGGCGAGCTCTCCGCGCTCCTGCTGGCCCTCGGTTCTGCGGTGCTTTTTGCGACCGACCATACTCTTTCACTTATCGAGGCCTCGGCGGCCCCCGCCGCGTTCGTCATCTTGTCCTCCCTTGCCGTGGTTGTAAAAATGGACGTCGCACCCTTTCACACGTGGATGCGAGAGAGCTATGAGCGGCTTCCGGGGCGCGTCGCGGCTCTCATGAGCGTCGGCGTTACGCTTGCGGGAGTCTACGGATTGCAGCGGTTCCTGGGCGAGGGTGCCGTTTCTCAGTGGTGGCTGCTGACATTGACCCTCGTGGGCGCCCTATCGGCATTTTGGGGAGCGCTTCAGGCGGCCGTTGCTCGAGGGCTCCGGAACGTCCCCGCGTTTTCGACCGTGGAGTACAACGGGATGATCCTCTGTGCGGCCGGAATTTCCGCCATGGCGGCATCTGGGGAGACGTCGAGCCTCCAATATCTTTCATCCTTCGCGGCCGGGGGCGTGGTAGTCCTTTCGCTTTCCCATGCCCTTGCGAAGTCGCTTCTCTTTACCTCGATCGGCCACGCGGCAGACGACAACCTCTTCGGACCCGAAGCTATCGATGGCGGCATAGGGGATAACGACAGCGCCCCTCCACGGGCGGTTACTCGAATAGAGGATCTGAGAGGTCTCTGGAGTCGGGGACGACGGCTCCCGGCGCTGGGAATCGCCGTCGGCGGCCTCTCCTTCGCCGCTTTCCCACCCCTCATTGGGTTCGTGGGGGAATGGATGTTGCTCGAGACGACGTTTCAATCTTTTCGATTTTCGAGCTTTGCCGAGCGCTTCGTCGCCTCACTCTCGGGGGTATTTCTGGCCCTCGCGATGGGAATGATCGCCTTTGCGATGACGAAGTACATCGGATACGTCGTCATGGGCAACGAGACGGGCAGCAGGCCGTCCTCAACCGTCAACCGACCGACACGACGATCTCTCCTGTCGGCAGGAACCGAGATCGCGCTGATGGTCCTGCTCGTGGGCACGGGTGTTGCGCTTCCCCTTGTTCTGATGGCCTTCGGCCAATCTTCTCTTCTGAACGGTCTGCTGGGAGTGCCGAAACCTCTTCTTCTCGTCTCCGGAGTTCCCCTTTTCGGCGTCGTTTCTCCGACGTTTTTTGCCGTGCTTATCGTCGTTCTGTCCGGGATACCCGTTGCCGTATGGTCGACCCGCCGGAAGAGCTATCGGACCGTGGAAGCATGGCATGGCGGCATCGAACAATCCCCTGCTGAACGCTTCACAAGTGATGCCTTCTCTCAAATCCTTGCCCATATTCTGCGCGCCTTCACGCGCGCTTCAGTGAACGACGAAGGGGGAAATGTCTCGCTTCAAACGAAGGACGGTCTCGAAGGCGCGTGGGGCCTCCTCAAGGATGCCCTCGACGTCGTTGGGACTGCTCTGAGCAGGCTCTACATGAACGGGCGAATCGCTTGGTACGTCGGCTATATCCTCATCACTTTCGTAGTAGTGCTCATCGTAGGAACGGTGTAGTCTCATAACCGACGGAATGATCGCCTTGACGGAGAGCCTCTCCCCGCCGATGATGACGATAGTGCGGGGGTGGGAATGAAACACTTCGAAGATCGATTCGTTGGTGACGGTACGCAGTTCTACATGCAGGGGTGGGAACCCGAGCACCCCAAGGCCGTCGCTGCGCTGGTTCATGGTCAAGGAGAACATACCGGTCGTTATGCCCACGTGGGAAGTGGGCTCTCCGAGGCAGGGTACACCCTCGTCGGCTTCGACCTGCGAGGTCATGGCCGCTCGGACGGACAACGCGGACATTCCCCTGGCTACGAAACGCTCATGGACGATGTCGCACGGTTTCTGCAACAAGTGGCGACGCGCTATCCGGAGCTCCCCGTCTTTCTCTACGGCCACAGCCTCGGGGGCGCAATCGTGGTCAACTTCGCCCTCCGGAGGAAAGCGGACCTCGTCGGCGTCATTGCGACCGGGCCGTTATTCAAGCTTGCCTTCGAACCTCCTGCAATCAAGCTCATCCTCGCCGGCGTGATGAACAGCATATTTCCGAGATTCAGCCAAGATTCGGGACTTGATCATACCGCCCTGTCACGCGACCCGGAGATCGTCCGCGCATACGAGGCAGATCCGCTCGTGAACGGCCGCATCACTGCGCGGCACTTCTACGGATTTCATAATGCCGGCCTCTGGGCCCTCGAGCACGCCGAAGAGCTCTCTCTCCCGCTCCTTCTCATGCACGGAACCGCCGACCGAATCACCTCGGAGTCGGCCAGCCGCGAGTTCGCGCGGAAGGCATGGCCCCTCGTGACCTTTCATGCCTGGGAAGGGTTCTTCCACGAGCTACACAACGAGCCGGAGAATGCCGAGGTAATCCGCACCATGATCGAATGGATGGACGGGAAGCTCAAGCGATAACGCCTCGTCTTCCGTACATCCACGCTCCGATCGCCCAAGCCAGCGCGAAACCGGCTATCTCGTCAACGATGTAATGCTGCTTCACGAAAAGCGTCGACAGCATCACCCCGAGGGCGATTGCCGCCATCAACACGGCAATCGATTTGGTGACCGTCGTCGGCCGCGAGCGCGCATATCGATACCAGGCATAGGCGCAGATGACGGAGACACTCGCGTGGAGACTTGGAAAGCAGTTGAACGACGGATCGCCGGCAAAGTGGCGATACATCGCAGTGGCGAGCGGATTACCAACAATCGGATGTGCGAGTAGCTGTGCCCGGTAGATGTCGGTCGTCACGGGGAATACGATGTAGACGAGGTCCGAAACGAGGTTGATCACGACCAGCGACCATGCCAGGGCATAGCCCTGGCGGTATTCCACGAATGCGAAGTAGGCCATTGTCAAGGCTGACAGGGGATAGAAGAGATACAAGTAGAAGACCGCCCATGCAGGCGCAAACGGTATTGCGTTGTCGAGCGGCGTGTTCAGGTGAAATCCCCGGCTATAGAGTGCCCCGGTCCAATCGTAGACGAGATTGTTGAGCACAACGAAGAACAGCCCCAGGATGAGAATAAGGTTCAATAAGATGTGACTAGCGGCAGACGATCTCGTGCTCCGATTTCCGAAAAGGAGACGTTCGGTCGCACCCGGCAAGTTTTTCAACGCCTTCATGCTTTCCTCCGCGTGCGATCTTACACCCGTTTGCCCTCACCCGTCACCCTATTTTGCGCCGACTGCT
>Ga0307440_1000085_pt1 | contig 38637 bp, 39 predicted proteins | sample SalMarWE160410MG_FD_202150 | JGI IMG/M metagenome (GOLD analysis project Ga0307440, IMG submission 202150) | Salt marsh sediment microbial communities from the Plum Island Ecosystem LTER, Massachusetts, United States - WE1604-10 | ecosystem: Environmental > Aquatic > Marine > Intertidal zone >...
GCATGAAGAGCTACGCCGTCTTCCGCATCGCCGAGACCATCCGCATCATCCTGTTCATGACGTTCAGCATTGTGGTGTTCAGATTCTATCCCATTACCGCTCTGATGATCATCATGCTGGCGTTGCTCAACGACATCCCCATTCTTGCCATCGCTTCCGATAATACGCCGGTGGACATCAAACCGGTACGCTGGGACATGCCGGAGATGCTCACCATCTCGAGCGTTCTGGGTATTGTCGGCGTGCTCTCGTCATTCCTGCTATTTTTCCTGCTCAAGGAGCATGGCTTCTCCGACGACATAATCCGCACCATGCTATTCCTGAAACTGATCGTGGCCGGACACAGTACGCTGTATATCACCCGCGCCCGCGGCTGGTTTTGGCAACGCCCCTGGCCCTCACCACTGCTGTTCGGGGCCACCTTCGGCACCGAGATCCTCGGCACCCTGATCGCGGTGTACGGCTTGTTGATCACACCCATCGGTTGGAAATATGCGCTGTGGATGTGGGCCTACGCCCTGCTGTGGCTCCTGTTCAACGACATGATCAAGGTAGGAACCATGCGTTATCTCCATGGCCGCAACGTGTAAACCGGGCTTTGTTATGCCAGGAGTGACGCCAGGCTGGTCCTGAGACCTTCGGCGAGGATGCTGGCGGCTGCGCCCGCATGCACGGGCATGATCATCGTCAACGGGCGCAGCAGTCGTGGCTTCAGTGGGCGTGCCACCAGCATGGCATCCCGCCGCTTCAGCGTCAGCTGCGAGGCAAACCCCAGGCCCAGTCCCTGGCGTACAGCTTCCAACACAGCGGCCACACCACCCAAGGAGATCCGCCTGAACGGTGTGATTCCTGCCTGACGGAAGGCATTCTCGACCACTTCGTTCGTTCCCGAACCCGCTTCGCGCCAAATCAGCGGCTGATTCTCCAGCCGTTGCAACGGCACCGCATCAAGTGCCGCCAGCACATGCCCGCGCGGCATCACCAGCACAACCTCATCCTGGCCCAGCGTCTCGACGCGGTAATCGGCCTGAAGATCGCGTTGCAGTGGACTTTCCACGAGACCGATATCATAGGCACCCAGCTCATCGACGACCTGACGGCTGTTGCTGGTATCGACATGCACCTCGATGCCAGGATGGCGCTTCTGAAAGGCAGCCAGGAAGACAGGTATCAGCGAGCCGGAAATGGTTTGGCTGGCGGCGATGCGCACCAAACCGGTGTCCCCGCTCTGCAAGCCAGCAGCGAATGCTTCAGCAGCCTTTAACGACTGTTCCACAGCCAATGCATGCGCGTAAAAGGCTTCGCCGGCAGCAGTCAGGGCCACTCCCCGCCCGGCTCGCTGATACAGGGCCTCTCCCATCGCCTGCTGAAGCTGGCGCAGCTGGTTGGATATGGCCGGCTGCGTCAGGTGCCTGGCATCAGCCGCGCCCCCGACGCTGCCGTTTCGCACCAGTTCGACGAAGGTCAGGATATGCTCCTGCTGCAGTCTCATGCCGCTAATATATCATTTATTTGAATACATTTCATCATAAATCATTATTATTAATGATAATATTGCGACTCTATGATGCGTCCATGTCATTCAAGGAGGACGCTATGAGCCGGAAACCACTGAATCATCTCGAGCATCCCAAGGAGCTCGTACGCCAGTTTACTCCGAACTGGTTCACGATGAACATGGGCACGGGAATCCTGACTCTGTTGATCAACGTCTTCCCCTACCCCTTCATCGGCCAGCACGCAATAGCCACCGGCCTGTGGTGGTTCGACGTGGGCCTTTTCTGTGTGTTCTCTATGCTGTTCACGACCCGACTCGTGGCGTTTCCGGCCACCGTCGGGCCGATGCTTGACCACCCGGTACAGTCGATGTTCCTCGGAGCCATTCCCATGGCGCTTGTGCCCATCATCAACGGCCTGCCTGTATTCTCGGGGCTCGCCCATCCATACACCCTGGCCCATGCCCTGTGGTGGGTGGACGCAGCACTGGCGGTGCTCACCGGCCTGTTGGTGCCATTCCGCATGTTCACGCGACAGCGCCATCAATTGGAGGGCATGACAGCCATCTGGCTGTTGCCCATCGTCGCCTGCGAGGTGACGGCGAGCAGTGGCGGATTTCTGGCCCCGCACCTGTCCACGGAATCGGCGAGGCTGATGCTTGGTGTCAGCGGCGTGTTGTGGTCGCTTTCCGTGCCACTGGCCATGGGTATCCTGGTTATCCTGTTTCTGCGCATGGCCTGCCATAGTCTGCCGCCGCGCCAGATGGCGGTGTCCGCCTGGCTGACGCTGGGCCCGATCGGCACCGGCGCCCTGGCCATGGTGGTGCTGGGCGAGGCGGCGCCAGCAGCCTTCGCCGGCACTCCGCTTGCATCGCTGGCCGAGGTGGCGAAGCCAATGGGCATCGTGATGGGATTCCTGCTCTGGGCCTACGGCTTGTGGTGGTGGATTACGGCGTGGCTGATCACCCTGCGCACCGCGCGCCTCGGCCTGCCTTACAATATGGGCTGGTGGGGCTTCACCTTCCCGGTCGGGGTGTTCGCGATGGCCACCGTCAAGCTGGCCGCCTACACCGGCGCCGTGTCGTTGCGGCTGTTCGCATCCCTGCTGATCGTGCAATTGGCGTGCTTCTGGATGTTGGTGCTGGCGAAGACGCTGCCCGGCATGTGGCGCGGGCACCTGTTCCACGCCCCGTGCCTGCAGCCGGTGAAGGCCTAGAAGGTGCCGCGGTCCCAACCCCACATGGCCCGCTCGGATGCCGCGAACTCGATGTAGATGCGGGACGGATCGATACCAAGTCGCTGTTGCAGCAGATTGCAGAGCCGCGCCGACAGCACACCGGTCCGATCCGTTCCCAAGCCCAGGCTTTTCAGTTCGATGAAGGCCAGCGGCGCATCATTGCCGGCAAAGCGCATCGCCTGGCGATCCGAGCCGTGCACCATCACATAGGACTCGGGCTTGCCCAACGCCTCGGCCGTCTCGGCCGAAAGATCGCGCAGCAGGCCGTCGATGTCCTCGACCTCGATGTTCGTATGCAGATGCAGATAGGGCATCAGACCTCCGCCGCTTCCTGCAGGGTCTTGACCACGACGACCCGGGAGGCGGCGCGGCTTTGCAGCCAGCGGTTGATCAGGCGTACCCCGACCAGGATGAAGCCGAGGGCGATGAAGGCTCCGGGAGGCAGGATGAACATCAGAAAATCCGGGTAATGCGCCCCGAACAGTTGATGGCCGAACAGCGTGCCCTGTCCGATCACCTCACGCACGCCGCCCAGCACCAGCAGTGCCAGCGTAAAGCCCAGGCCGACCGCCAGGCCATCGACGACGGAATCCGAGATGCTGTTCTTGCTGGCAAAGGCCTCGGCACGGCCGAGTACCGAGCAATTCACGACGATCAACGGGATAAACAAGCCGAGCACCAGGTACATACTGTGCATCCAGGCATCCATCGTCATGTCGACCACGGTGACGAAGGCGGCGATGATGGTGATATAGGCCGGGATGCGCACGTTCTTGGGGATGACACCGCGTACGATCGACACCACCAGATTCGAGCCCATCAGCACGAAGGTCGTGGCCGCACCCATCCAGAAGCCGTTCTCGGCCGTGGTGGTCACGCCGAGCAGCGGACACATGCCGAGCAACTGGGCAAAAATGGTGTTGTTGTGCCAGAAGCCATCGGAGAATATCTGTTGTTTGTCCATCATGCTCCTCCCGGGGCTGCGGTGACCTTGTCGGCCGCCGTGATCTGATCCCGATGCCGTTGGTAAAACTCTAAACCACGCTTGACCGCCTTGACCACCGCCCGCGGTGAAATCGTGGCGCCCGTGAACTGGTCAAAATCGCCGCCATCCTTTTTCACCGCCCAATGTGTATTCTGAAGGTTGCGCCCGGAGAAACTGTTCACCCATTTGTGATTCTTGACAATATTATCGCCGAGACCCGGCGTTTCGTGATGGCTGGTCACGCGAATGGCATGCACGCTGCCATCGCGGTCCACGCCCATCAGAATGAAGATATTGCCTGCATAGCCATCGGGCGCCACGACCTCGAAGGCAGCGCCAGTGACCTTGCCTGCCGCATTGCGCGCGAGATACAGCGTCACCGGACCGGTCTGTGCATCGGTGATGCGCAGGGTGTCGTGGATCGGATCATTGCGGTGAACCGGCAGCACCTCGGCCAGGGCAGTGTACAGCGCATCCTGCTCGGCCTTGGCAATCGGCTTCTCCGTCACCTCGTCGATCATTCCCAGCAGCACCGTACAGATTGTGGCCACCAGAAACAGCGCAAACACCATATGCCACTGTTCACGTGTCACCTTCATTTCGGCAGGCCCTGCCCGTACACGCGCGGCCTGAAGTAATGGTCGATCAGCGGCACTGCACAGTTCATCAGAATGACCGAGAACATCGCGCCCTCGGGATAGCCCCCGAAGGTGCGGATCGTCCAAGTCAGGATGCCGCAACCGGTGCCGAACACCAGGCGACCGGCCGGTGTCACCGGTGAGGATACCGGATCGGTGGCCATGAAAAAGGCGCACAGCATCAGACCGCCCGCCATCAGGTGGAACATCGGCGGTGCGAAACGCCCGGGATTGATCGTGCTGAATATGGCGGCCAGCAGCGCCACAGTACCCAGATAGCTGAATGGGATGTGCCAGGTCACCGTATGCCGGGCGAGCAGATAGATGCCACCCAGCAGCAGTGCCAGGGCACTGGTCTCCCCCAAGCTGCCCGCTTCACGCCCCAGAAACGCATCCAGATAGTTGTAGCCATAGCCTCTGAGGGCATCGGTCACGGCGATGCCGCGTGTCCACTCGGTTTTCACGTAACCGAGGGCGCTGGCCATGGAAACGGCATCGATGGAATGTCCCAGCGACTTGATACCGAAGAAGAATACCTGCGCGCAATCCTGCAGGCTGTACAGATTGATCACCGGATTGCCGGCATGCATGGGGATGATCCACGTCGTCATCTGCAACGGAAACGAGATCAGCAGTACCACGCGGGCGGCCAGTGCCGGGTTGAACAGATTGTACCCCAAACCGCCATAGATCTGCTTGGCCAGCACAATGGCCATGAAGCAGCCGATCAATACCATCCACCATGGCGTGGTGGCCGGCAGGGTCAGGGCCAGGAAAAGGCCGGTCAGGGCTGCAGAGCCATCACCTATCGCCGCTGCAGAGCGTCCCATCATGCGCAGGCTGATCCACTCCAGTACCATGCAGCAAACGATGCTGCTGACGATGAGCAACACGGCCAGCCAGCCGAACAGATAGACGCTGACGATGACAGCCGGTGTCAGGGCCAGCATCACCGTGATCATGGTGGCGCGTACCGAATCGCCGCTATGCAGATGCGGAGAGCTGATTAGCATGTTCATGGGGACGAAGGCCCCCCATCGCTCTCCGACACATCTTCCTTCACCCGCGCCCGCTTGGCGGCACGCTCCGCCTTCTCACGGGCAATACGCTCATCACGCGCCTGGCTGCGCTGGCGGGACAGGTCAGCGAAGATACGCTCGCGATTGATCTTGCCGACCTCCCCCTTCGCATAGCGGAAATACTGTACGAGCGGAATGTTCGACGGACAGACATAACTGCAGCAGCCACACTCGATACAGTCGAACAGACCATAATCCTGTGACTTGTCGAACTGGTCCTGACGACACAGGCTGGCCAGTTCGTTCGGCACCAGCCGCGCAGGGCAGACCTCAACGCAGTGCCCGCAGCGGATGCATGGATCGGGGCGGCGATGCGCCTCGACCATCACATCGGTGGTGAATGCCAGCATGCCATTCGTGGATTTTGCCACCGGCACATCCACGTTGGGCAAACGCTCACCCATCAGCGGTCCGCCGTGGATCAGGTGCAGACCGTCAAAGGTCTCCAACCCGTGCTGGGCATAGACGAACCGCATCGGCGTACCCAGGCGAACGTTCATATTGCCGGGATTGGGCACCGCATCGCCGGTAACCGTGACCACCCGTTCCGTCAAGGGCCGTCCCAGAAGCACGGCATCATGCACCGCCTTCGTCGTCCCGACATTCTGACACAGGATGCCGATATGCATCGGCAGCTTGCCGGCAGGGATCTCCCGGCCAGTGATGGCCTGGATCAGTTGCTTTTCGCCGCCCTGCGGATAGCGCGTCGGCAGTACATGCACCGAAACCGCTGTGCCCAGCCTTGAGGCAGCCTCGTGCATACGCTCGGCGGCATCGAGCTTGTTATCCTCGACAGCGATGACGCCGTGACGCGCCCCTGTCATGTACATTAATACGTCCAGGCCGCTGACGATCTGTTCCGCCTGCTCCAGCATCAGCCGATGATCATTGGTCAGGTACGGCTCACATTCGATGCCGTTCAGGATCACGGTATGGATTGGATGCTTCTGGTCGCGAACCAGCTTGATAAAGGTCGGGAACACCGCACCACCCAGGCCGGCCAGGCCACAGATGCGAACCCGCTCGCGCAGTTCGCCCACATCGCGCTGCCGGTAGTCCGGCCAGGGTTCGAGTGACCGATCCCATGCATCCTTGCCGTCGGGCTCGATGAAAATACTTAACCGGCCCAGCCCCGACGGATGCGGCACGGGATGCTCCTCGATCTTGATCACCTTGCCGGAGGTGGGTGCGTGCACCGGCGCTGAGACATAGCCCTGGGCGCGAGCGACCTTTTGGCCGCGCAGTACCTTTTGGCCCACTTCGACCAACGGCGTGCATTCCTCACCGATATGCTGCTTCACCGCCATGATCACTACCGGTGGCAACGGGCAATCACGGATCGGCATGTCGGCCGTCAGCTTTGACTGTTCCGGATGAATTCCTCCCGGAAACCCTCCAGCGATCAGGCCGATACGCTCAAACAGAGTGCGTAGCATGGGCAGAATCCCCTATCCGAATCGGCCCGTGCACCGTTTCCGGAGATTTCCAGGTCCATTCTTCCAGAACCTCCGGCTTCAGAATCATGTCGATGCAGTCTACGGGACACGGCTCCACGCACAGCTTGCAACCGGTACAATAATCGGCAACCACCGTATGGTACTGTTTCGGTGCTCCAATGATGGCATCCACGGGGCAGGCCTTGATGCACAGGGTGCAGCCGATGCACTCGTCTTCACGTACGAAGGCCAGCATCGGCGGCTCCGGCTCCTGGGCCAGAGGCTTGGGCTCCACCCCCATCAAATCAGCGATCTGCAGCATCACGCGTTCGCCGCCAGGCACGCACTGATTGACGTCGGCTTCGCCTTTGGCCACCGCCTCCGAATACGGCTTGCATCCCGGGTAGCCGCATTTGGCGCATTGGGTCTGTGGCAAGACACCGTCGATCTTGCCGGCCATCGGATCCCCCTCGACATGGAACAGGCGCATGGCCACGGCCAGCATAATGCCCGCCGCGAGGGCAAAACCGCCGAGGCTTAAAGCTCCGTAGAGAATATTCGTCATGGCTGCTCAATCATCCGTTCGCTTCGATCCTTCCCGCGGCGGGCATCCGGCATACCCGTATTCTTGCTTTGTATAAACGCTATTTCAATGTGATTTATTTATAAATACAGTACAACAGATGTCTATTGTCTGACCATGCTCGAAAAGCCCATGAATGCAAGGGACATCAGCCCAGCGGTGATCAGTGTAATCGGCGAGCCTTTGAACAACGTTGGCACCGGTGCCCCTTCGATGCGTTCGCGCAGACCTGCGAACAGCACAAGCACCAGCGAAAAACCCGCCGCCGCCCCGAAACCGTACAGGGCCGAAGTCAGGAAGGTCTGTTTTTTCTGCACGTTCAGCAGCGCCACACCGAGCACGGCGCAATTTGTCGTGATCAGCGGCAGGAAGATGCCCAGGGCCTGGTACATCACCGGACTCGTCTTGTGGATCATCATCTCGATGAACTGCACCAGTGCCGCGATGATCAGGATGAAGAAGATCGTCTGCAGGTACAGAAGATGCAGCGGGATCAACAGATACTGCTGCACCAGCCAGGAAACGGTGGCGGCCAGGGTCATCACGAACATCACGGCGAATGACATCCCCACAGCCGTTTCCACCTTGCCGGACACACCAAGGAATGGGCAAATGCCCAGGAACTTGGTCAACACGAAATTATTGACCAGCACGGCAGATAGCAGAACGACGGCGGCATCACCCATGGGCGGCGAGTATAAACACCGACCATGGCGCGGTACACCGGTTAAACTCGTCCTTTTTCCTGTGTGATTGCCCATGCGGTCTCTGCCATCGGATACGCAGGCATTATACTTGACAAAAACGGTATGATTTAGACGATGATGTCTCGGAGGATCATTATGAACCAAGACAGTGCACTGACCAACGACATGGTGCTGGACGCGTTGCGCCGCATCATCGACCCGGATTTCGGCAAGGACATTGTCACCCTCGGTTTCGTCAAAGACGTCCGCATCGATGCAGGCGAGGTCGCCTGCACCATCGAGTTGACCACGCCTGCCTGCCCGGTCAAGGAGGAATTCCGCCGGCAGGCCGAGGAACTGATCGGTGCCTTGCCCGGCGTACGCGGCACCCACATCCAGATGACCTCCCGCGTCGCTTCCCATGCCCCGCAGGGCAAGCAGGCCATCCCGGGCATCCGCAACATCATCGCCGTGGCCTCCGGCAAGGGTGGCGTCGGCAAATCCACCACAGCCGTAAATCTGGCCGTAGCCCTGGCCCAGACTGGCGCCAAGGTCGGCCTGCTGGATGCCGACATCTACGGCCCGTCCGTCCCCAGCATGATGGGCCTGGGCGGGCGCCGACCAAGGGTCGAGGAAAACGCCATGTACCCGCTGAGCAACTACGACGTGCTGACCATGTCCATCGGCTACCTGATCGACGACAACCAAGCCGTGATCTGGCGCGGCCCCATGGTATCCAGTGCCCTGATGCAGCTCCTGAGCGATGTACGCTGGGGGGAACTGGATTATCTGATTGTCGACATGCCGCCGGGAACCGGTGACATCCAGCTGACGCTGGCCCAGAAGATCCCCGTGACCGGCGCCATCGTCGTCACCACTCCCCAGGATATCGCCCTGCTCGACTGCCGCCGCGGCATCGAAATGTTCAAGAAGGTGCAGGTGCCGACGCTGGGCATTGTCGAGAACATGCACGTATTCATCTGTCCGCATTGCGGCGAGGCCAGCCACATCTTCGCCGAGGGCGGCGCCGAAAAACTGGCGGAAACCTACCAGACCGACATCGTGGCGCGCGTACCACTGGACATGCGCATCCGCGAGGATGGTGATGCCGGCACCCCGATCGTGGCCGCACACCCCGATTCGGAACAGGCCGCGATCTACCGAAACATGGCCGGGGAAGTGGCGCGCAAGATCAGCGTCCTGAACCAGAGAAAGATCGAGATCCCGGTCGTTGCCGCCTGAGGCAGTAAGATTGCCATATCCGATCCGACCAAGCTTAAACATGGCGTACGGGTACGGAGGTCATTCCGATGACATACAATATAAGGCAGCGATGGCGCATCTTATGGATGGCCGCCTTGTTCACAGTGGTGCCGCTGATGGCTGAGGCAGCCGGAAACGCCAGAGTCCCAGGCAACGGGCAGGAAACAGCCACCTTTGCCGGCGGCTGCTTCTGGTGCATGCAGCCGCCGTTCGACAACGCCAAAGGCGTGGTTTCGACGCGTGTCGGATATACGGGCGGCGATGTGCCGAATCCCACCTATGCCCAGGTGTCGACCGGCACCACCGGCCATCTGGAGGCGGTCGAGGTGACCTTTGATCCGAAGCGCATCTCCTATGAAGCCCTGCTGAATATCTTCTGGCACAACATCGATCCGACCCAGGGGAACGGCCAGTTCGCCGATCGCGGGCCGCAATACCATACGGCGATTTTCTATCACAACGAGACCCAGAGGGATGCGGCGGAGCGGTCGAAGGCCGAACTCGCGGCCTCTGGCCGGTTCGGCAGCCCCATCGTTACGAAGATCCTGCCGGCGAAGCCCTTCTATCCGGCCGAGGACTATCACCAGCACTTCTCGGACAAGAACCCGCTGCGCTACGAGATCTACCGCAGCGGCTCCGGCCGTGGTCGCTACATCGAACGCACCTGGGGGGAGAAAAGTTCCCACTAGAATGCAGAAACCGCAAAGGACACGAAGTGGCGCAAAGTAGAAAAATGGCGGGTATGTGATCTTTCGGTACCGACCCTCAAATTCAGGCTCGAGTCGAGCAGCCTGCCGATCTACTTCAACAACTTTGCGAAACTCCACGTCCTTTGCGGTTCGCCTCGCTTCCCCTCTGTGCCCTCGGCGCCCTCTGCGGTGAGCACCCGTATGCACGGTCTGCCGGTGTCGGCTACAATTGACGGCGTAGCACGCAAATTCGAGGGAGGTCGTCGTTGATCGCCGCCAAGCTGATGACCCGCAACGTGGTCACCACCAACCCGGACACCCTGGTCAGCGACGCCATCGCACTGCTGCGCCGGCATCATCTGCACGATCTGCCGGTGATTGATGGCGAGGGGCGCCCCGTCGGCGTGCTGACGGCACACGCCATCCTGCACCACGCCCTGCCCGCCTATGCCTCCGAGGACCTGCTGGCGGCCATGCAGGCCAGCCCCGACCTTCCTTCCGTGCACGAACACCTGCATGCCATGGCAGGCCTCAAGGTCGGCGAGGTCATGTCCGCGCGCATCCTCAGCGTCAAGGAGCATGCGCCGACCAATGCCATCGCCGCCATGCTGGTGCTGATGCACAACGATTCCCAGAACATCCTGGTCACCGGCGACGACGGCCGTCTGGTGGGTACGATTTCGGCCCTGGACGTCATCCTCCGCGACCAGCCGAGATAAGCTCCTTCATCGACCCATGGAGCATCACACCTCGTTCTTCCTGAACCTGATCCTGGTCCTGCTCGGCGCGCGCATCCTCGGAGAGACCTCCGCCCGCTTCGGCATCCCGGCCATCATCGGCGAGATGGCCGCCGGGGTGCTGCTCGGATCCAGCGTGCTCGGCTGGATCGATCCGGGGCCGGTACTGAAGATCATGGCCGAATTCGGGCTGATCCTGCTCTTGTTCGAGGTGGGCCTGGAGACGGACATCGGCCGCCTGACCACCTCCGGTGCCAAGGCCGCCATCGTCGCTTTGGGCGGCTTTATCACCCCGTTCGTGCTGGGAGCGGCCTTCGCCTACTGGGCACTTGACCTCTCCCTGCTGGTATCGCTGTTCATCGGCGGCACCCTGACTGCCACCAGCATCGGCGTCACGATCCGGGTGCTGCGCGATCTCAGGCAGCAGCATTCGCATACGGCCAACATCGTGCTGGGCGCGGCCGTGCTCGACGACGTGCTGGGCGTGGTGCTGCTGGCGATGCTGTTCGAGTTCTCGACCAAGGGCACGGTCAGCCTGGTCAACGCCGGCCAGGTATTCATCTTCATTGCCATCTTCCTGCTGCTGGCGCCGACGGCGGCCAAGCTGACGGCCGTCGTCGTGCGCCGCTTCAACGCAACCAGCCTCATCCCGGGCATGATCCCGACCACCATCGTCTCCTTGGTGCTGGTGTTCGCGCTGCTGTCCCAGCTTCTGGGCGCCCCCGAGATCATCGGCGGCTTCGCGGCGGGGCTCGCGCTGTCCCGGCGCTTCTTCCTGCCCTTCGGCGTGGCCCTGCACGAGAGCGACAGCCATTTCGTCGAGCGCATCGAGGGCGAGATGAAGCCGATCATCCACCTGTTCACGCCGGTGTTCTTCGTCATGGTCGGCCTGAACCTGCACCTGCAGGAGGTCGACTGGAGCGAGCCCCAGGTATGGGGGATGGCGGCGGCCTTCATCGCCATCGCCATGGTCAGCAAGCTGGCCGGTGCGATGCTGATCCGCGAGACCTGGCGTAACCGCTGGGCCATCGGCATCGCCATGATTCCGCGCGCCGAGGTGGGTCTGATCTTCGCCGAGCTCGGCAAGCAGGCCGGCGTGTTCTCGCAGGATCTCTACGCGGTGATGGTGCTGACCATCGCCGTCACCACCGTGGTCCCACCATTCATGCTCCGCGCCTTCTATCGACGGGCAGGTGCCACTGGTAGTTGATTAAGGAGAGGGATCATCATGCGCGAAACAAGACCTGACGGCCATACCCCCCATACCCCGCCTTCGGCGCTGGGCGCTCAATAAAAGTCATATGCTTTGAGGGAATGGCATGTCATCGAATACAGATGTTCCAGAGCCAGCTCAAACAGCATCCCTTCGCCAGTGGATCAGTGTGGTTGTTGTGTACCTCTCCATACCATTGGTTCTGTTGGTGTGCGGAGGGGATTTCGGTTGGTGGCAGGCGTGGGGTTATTTTTTGCTGATTGTTGCCGCCGGCCTAGGGGGGCGCATTTGGGCGGAACGGCGGCATCCGGGGTTGCTGGCCGAACGACAAAATATGGAGAAGGCCCAAAGTGCGAAAGCTTGGGACAAGGTGCTTGCGCCGTTGATGGCGCTGAGTGTGAGTTTCCCAATGGTCATTGTGGCCGGTCTGGATCATCGCTTTGGCTGGTCACCGGTATTTCCCTTGTGGCTCATCGTGCACGGCTTCCTCTTGATCTCGCTCGGATACGCTTTCGCTGCGTGGGCATTGATAGAGAACCGTTTCTTCTCCAGCGTGGTGCGTATTCAGGTGGATCGAGGGCATGTGGTGTGTGGCAGCGGCCCCTATCGGATAGTGCGACATCCGGGCTATGCTGGAAATATGTTGGCACTCCCGGGTATAGTGCTGGCCTTAAGCTCAATGTGGACGCTTATTCCGGCGGCGGTGGCGCTAATCATCACGGTGATTAGAACGGCGCTGGAAGACCAGGCTCTACAGGACGAGTTGCCGGGCTATCCCGACTATGCGCGACGCGTGCGCTATCGGTTGATTCCGAGGATTTACTGAAGGGGCTCATCTGCGTAGATCAATGCGGGATCAATGGGGTCAGACGCGATGAATCCAAAATTACGGTGACAGTTTACTATATACACCAATTATACGTGGGGTCTTGTTTCGCGCATTTCAGGCGGAGCGCAGGCGATCCAGCCCTGATTCGTCTCGACTGAAGCGCACCGCATCCTTCGGCCGCAGCCTTACTTCGACCTCCAGCACATCCTCAGCCTGTCGTTGTGCCAACACCGTGCCATGCTGGTGGCAGAAGGCCAGTGAGCGGCCGTCGCCTGCATCCAGTCTCAATTGGAGTACCTGGGCATCCTGTGTTACCCACTTCGACAGCAATGTCAGCAATTCGTCGATACCCTCGCCTGTCAGCGCCGACAGCGCCACGGCGCTGCCGTCGATGGCCTCGTGCGGACGGGACCGGATACCCGGCTTCTGGTCGATCTTGTTCCATACCTCGACGATCGGCGGGCGCGCCGGGCCGTCCAGGCCGATCTCGGCCAGGGTCTCGCGCACCACGCCGGCCTGGGTGTGCGTCTCGGGATCGGCGATATCCCGCACATGCAGGATCAACTGGGCCTCGGTCACCTCCTCCAAGGTGGCGCGGAAGGCGTCGACGAGCTCGTGCGGCAGGTCCTGCACGAAGCCCACGGTGTCGGACAGCATCACGCGGCTGCCGTCGGGCAGGAGCAGCAGGCGCAGGGTTGGATCCAGCGTCGCGAACAACTGGTCGGCCGCATGCACCGTGGCCTCGGTCAGACGGTTGAATAATGTCGATTTTCCAGCATTGGTGTAGCCGACCAGCGACACCGTCGGCAGATCCTTGCGCTGGCGGCCGGCGCGCTGCGTGGCACGCATGCGCCGCACCTGCGCCAGTTCCTTCTCGATCGCCTTGATGCGCGTGCGGATCATGCGCCGATCCAGCTCGATCTGGCGCTCGCCCGGCCCGCCCAGAAAGCCGAAGCCGCCGCGCTGGCGTTCCAGGTGCGTCCACGAGCGCACCAGGCGGCTGACCTGGTAATTGAGGCTGGCCAGTTCGACCTGCAGCACGCCCTCGCGCGTACGGGCGCGAGAGGCAAAGATCTCGAGGATCAGACCTGTGCGGTCGACCACCTTGGCATTCCAGGCCTTTTCCAGATTGCGCTGCTGCACCGGGCTGAGCTGGTGATCGACGAACACCACCGGGCATGCATGCTCGGTTACGAGCCTGGCCACCTGTTCGACCTGGCCGCTCCCGAACAGGGTGCCAGGAAGCGGCCGCCGCACCGTCAGCAGTAGCGAATCGTCGCACTCGCAATCCCCGGCGGCCACCAGCCGTTCGAATTCCTCCTGACGGGAAACCGATGCATGTTCGCCCCAGTGCTGCATGGCCAGGCGGGGGTGCACGGCGATGGCCCGATCCCTGGTCTGATATGTAGAAGACGCATTACGCCCCATGGCGAATCACCTCCAGAATCCGCGACCGCAAGGCAGCGGCATCGTCATGCGCACCCTGCACCTGGCCCCGGAACCACGTCTGCTGCCTCTTGGCATAGCGGCGCGTGGCCGTGATGCCGGCCCGGATGCCCTCAGCAAGCGTCACCTCACCGCGAACCACTGCCAGCAGCTGCCGGTAACCGACCGCGCGCATGGCCGGATGCGTATCGGCAAGCCCCTGCGCCGCCAGCCAGCGCACCTCGTCCAGCCAGCCGGCTTCGATCATGACTCGGAAGCGTGTTTCCAGGCGATCGCGCAGGATATCGCGCGACAGTTCGAGCACGAATACCGGGCAGTCGACCGGCTCGCCGGCATTGCCTCCGGCCTGCCAGGCCGACAACGGCCGACCGGTCGTGTGGAATACCGCCAGGGCGCGCAGGATGCGCTGGGTATCGGTGGCGTGCAGGCGCGAGGCAGTGACGGCGTCCACCTCAGCAAGGCGTGCATGCATGGTCTGCACGCCGGAGGCTGCCAGTTCCGCCGCCAGTCTCACGCGTACTTCGGCATCCTCAGGCGGAATGTCGGCCAAACCGTGCATCAGCGCCTTCAGGTACAGCCCGGTGCCACCACATACCAGCGGTATGCGTCCGGCGGCGTTCTCGGTGCGGATGACCTGCCTGGCCTCCGCAGCCCAGCGCGCGGCCGAATACACCTCGTGGATGTCGGCGCAGTCGATCAGGTAATGCACCACCTGTGCCTGTTCCTCGCGGCTCGGCTTGGCAGTGCCGATATCAAGCCCCCGGTACACCTGCATCGAATCGCAGGAGACAATAACATTACCGGTGTGCTCGGCCAGATCCAGCGCCAGCGCGGACTTGCCCACGCCGGTGGCGCCCATCAAGGCAACCGCATGCACGCGGCTATTCCCTGCGTCCGAACAGCCGTTCAAGCTCCCCGAGCGACAACCGTACATAGGTCGGCCGTCCATGGTTGCACTGGGCGATGTTGGGCGTGTGTTCCATGGTGCGCAGCAATGCCGCTTGCTCCTCGGGTTTGAGCAGACGCCCGGACTTGACCGAGCCCTTGCAGGCACGGTTGCCCAGCCAGCGCTCCAGCACCCGCCCCTGCTCCCCGGCCTGTGCCCCAGAGAGCATGCAGGCTGCCACCAGCTCTGCCACGATCTCGATTGGGGATTCGTCGCGCAGCATGGCCGGGATGCCGGTAATCTCGACTGCGTCATCAGCAAGCACCAATTCGACACCGTAGGCTGCAAGATTCCCGGCATGATCGTGCAGCCAGGCCATCTCCCGTTCCCCCGGATACCATGCCACCGGCGTCAGCAGGCGTTGGACCTTTACGTCCCCGGCCGCCAGCTGTGCCTTCAGCAGCTCGTAGGTGATGCGCTCGTGCGCCGCGTGCTGATCGACGAGCACGATGCCGTCCGGGGTCTGGGCCAGGATGTAGCCGCGGTGGATCTGCGCCAGCGGCTGGCCGAGATCGAGAGGCTCCTCTGCCGCATATGGTCGCGGAGCCTCGGCCGCCAGCGGCACCCTGGCTGGCCGGTCCGCGGCCTGCGGATATCCTTGCCCGGTTGAGCCGCGAAACGGCAGGGGGTGATTTCCGCCGGCTGCTTGCGGCAGGCCGCGCACGAAGGACTGCATGGCCTGGGCGGCCGGCACCGAGGAGACCGTCGTCCCCATGCGGCTTATGGCGGCGCGTGCACAGGCGACAACGCCGGCACGGACCGACTGCGGCCGGCGGAAGCGCACCTCGCGTTTGGCCGGATGCACATTGACATCGACATCCTGTGCATCCATCTCGAGGCGCACCAAGGCTACCGGATAGCGGTCATGGAACATCACGTCCTGGTAGCCGGCACGCAGCGCAGTCATCAGCTGCCTGTCACGAACCACCCGCCCATTGACCAGGAACAGCATGCGTCCGGCATCGCGATGGTGGTAGGTCGGCAGTCCGAAGAAGCCCGCCACATGCATCCCTTCGTACTCGATGGCCTGTTCCAGACTGTTGGCGGCGAAGGCATCACCCATCAGCGCCGCTACCCGTAGCGCCGCATCGCCGGCCGCCAGGTCCAGGCGCGTGCGCCCGTCACAGCTTAGACGCAAGGCCACCGTCGGATGAGCCAGGGCGAGGGCCTTGAACATCTCGACGACGGCCGCCTCCTCGGTGCGGTCGGTGCGCATGAAATTGAGCCTTGCCGGCGTGTTCAGAAACAGATCGAGCACCTCGATGCGCGTGCCATTGCGCGGTGGCAATGGCCGGGATTCCACCTCGCCACCGCCATCCATACGCACTTCGGTACCTTCCTTGGCGCCAGCCAGGCAAGTCATCAGGCGGAAGCGCGATACCGAAGCGATCGACGGCAGTGCCTCCCCGCGAAAGCCATGGCTGGCGATGTGGCGCAGATCATCGAGCGTGGTGATCTTGCTGGTGGCATGTCGCTGCAAGGCCAGGCGCGCATCGGCATGGCCCATGCCCGAGCCGTCATCCTCGACCACGATGCGCCGCTTGCCTGCCTGCTCGATGTCCACCCGGATGTGTGATGCACCGGCATCGAGGCTGTTTTCGATCAGTTCCTTGACCACGGATGCCGGACGCTCGACCACCTCACCGGCGGCGATCTGATTGGCAATCTGTGGTGAAAGCAGGTGAATCATGCCTTCAGCCATGCGCGGTCACCACCCGGTTCCGCCTATCCCGAAAAGCAACGATGGTGGAGAGCAAGGATTGGCTCAAACGATGCGCCGCGGCAAAGGCAGGGCCAAACCGGTGCTGTTGCGCATCAGCAGGCGTTTGCATGGGCCGCCATTGCTGACCAGGCGCATGCCCAGGCCGCGCAGCTGCGCCAACAGTGGCGACTGCCGTGTGAACAGCTGATGCAGGGCCTCCATCGAGCCCATCACCGACACAAGATCCGGCAGGCGAGCCTTCAGATAACGATCCAGCACAGGCAGGCCGCCCCAATCCTCACGGAAACGCTGGGCATTGACGATCTCCTGCGCCAGCACCATGGCATCCCTGAGCCCCAGATTGACGCCGAGTCCGGCCAGCGGATGGATGGTATGCGCCGCATCGCCGACCAGTACCAGGCGAGGGCGAACCAGGTGTGAAGCCATTTGCATCTGCAGGGGGAAGGCCGCACGCTCGCCAACCTCGAGCATGCGGCCCAACAGCGGACCGAAACTCAGATAAAGCTCCTCGGCGAAAGCCGCCTCCGACAGCGCAAGCAACCGCTCGGCCTCATCATCAGCCGCACTCCAGACGATCGAGCACAGGCCATCCGGCAACGGCAGCATGGCCAGGGGGCCGGTGGGCAGGAAGCGCTGGAAGGCTGTACCGCGATGCGAAAGCTCCGGCCGAATGGTCGCCACGATACCCTGCTGCCGATAGGGCCTGGCCTGCACACCAATACCCATGTGCTTGCGCAGCCACGATTGCCCGCCGTCGGCGCCAACGACCAGCGGGGTGGCGATCTGCTGGCCGTCATCGAGACGCACCTGCGCCCGGTCGCTGCCCCAGCGCACGCTTGCCACCTGCACCGGACAGCGAATCTCCACGTTCTCCGACGTAGCCAGCACCTGCTGCATCGCCGCCAGCAGGTGCGAATTCTCGATCAGGTGCCCAAGCGCCTGCTGGCCGATCTCCGCCGCATCGAAACGGATCGAACCGGCATGCTGGTCGTCCCAGACCTTCATGCTGCGGATCGCCTGGGCATCGCGCACGTATGACCAGACCCCGAGCCCTTGCAGCACCTCGACATTGCCGGCCACGATGGCGCTGACCCGGCAATCGCGGCCAAGCGATTGACGCAAATGTGCCTGCTGCCGCTCCAGCACCAGCACCTTGATGTCCCGGCCGTTCAGGGCACAGGCCAGACCCAGGCCCACCATGCCGCCACCGATGATCACCACATCGGCCTGTTCGATACGCTCAGAAGCAGCCCTGGTCTGCGTGGATTTAGACGGCATGGATCTTCTCGGCGCCCGTCAGGGCGCGGCCGGCATCGATGCCGGCAGCCTGCCGCAGCAGCAGGTCGCGCAGTGGCGATACGGCCTGCAGACCGCAAAGTCCCCAGCCTCTCGTCCATCGCATCAGCGGCAGGTCGTTGCCGAATGCCGCCGCCAGCGACTCGGTAAAGCCAGTGATCTTCGCCACATCCAGCCAGCGCTGCTGGGCATACGTCTCCAATCCGATCCTTGCCCCCGGATCACCCCGTCCGGCCCGATCCAGGATGGCGGCCAGGGCATCCGCATCGCGCAGTCCGAGGTTCATGCCCTGGCCCGCCACCGGATGCAGGGTGTGCGCGGCATTGCCGGCAAAGATCACGCGTCCGGCGACCAGGTGCTCGGACAGCGTCAGTTCCAGTGGGTAGACCGCTCTCGGCCCGGTTTCGGACAGCGTCCCGAGCCGTTCCATGACGGTGGACCCTGCCTCACGCTCCAGACGGCTCAGAAATACGGAATCGGGCGCCTGCAGCATGACCGCCGCCTCACGCGGCGGCAGGGTCCAGACGATGGAACAGCGCCCGTCGGCCAGCGGCAGAAAGGCCAGCGGACCGGCAGGGCGGAAGCATTCGTAGGCCACGTCCCCATGGCCCTGGGTGGTCGAAAGCGATGCCACCAGGGCAAAGCGGTTGTGGTCCCAGCCGAGGGTGCTGATCCCGCACATGCGACGCACCGGACTGGCCGTACCATCGGCGGCAACCAGCAGACGGGCAATCAGTGTGCGTTCGCCAGCTTCCGCACTGACCCTCACCCGCACGGCATCATCGCCAGAGTCCACTGAAATGACCTGCGCCGGGCACAGCAGCGCCGCCGCACCGTCCAGCCTCTGATACATGGGCCGCAGCACATCGGCCATCTCCAGCACATAACCCAGGGCATCGATGCCCGGAGCACGCAAGGCATCGGCTGCATCCAGATCGACCCGACCACGGTTGCCGGGCTCGCTGACATGCACATGTCCGATGCGCCCAAAACCGGTGGCGGCGATATCCTGCCAGACGTCCAAGGATTCAAGGTGGCGGCGCGATCCATGTGACAGGGCGATGACGCGTTCGGGGCTGCTGTGCTCGAACCGTGGCGGGCGCGGCTCGATCATGGCCAGGCGGTAACCTAGCCTCCCCAACCTCAGGGCCAGGGCGGCACCGACGGCGCCGCCGCCAGCGATAATGATGTCGAATTCATCGGATTGTCGCTGCATCTCGGGTGACAAAGGCTCCCTATCCCGCGCGGTCGTGACCGCCATGCTTCAGTATCCGAAGCATCCCTGCGATTGCAAGGCCCTACTCCATTCTGGTCACGGTAAGCGCGCTGCCCACGCCGACACCCAGCAAAGCGGCGGCATCGCCCTGGTTTGCGGCGATTTCCACCAGCCCGTGCGCATTGGGATACCACAACAGCTCCCCGGGCTCGGCATCGGCAAAGGTAAGCCCTTGAACCAGCCGGCGGCCTCCGAGGCCGATGCCGGCACCGTCAGGCAGGCCGATGGCACGCAAGCCGGTGAACAGATTGCCGTAATGGTCGACATAGATGACCTCGGCCAGATCGTCCGCCCATTCACGGCCGATCGCCGGCTTGCAGGGTGCCGCATCCGGCATCTGTCCCGTAGCAAGCATCGCCGCCACCGGCGCGAACAGATCGCGCCCGTGAAAACTGGCCGATAGCTTCTGTGGCCTCCACAGGATCTCATGCCATTCGACCTCGGATGCATGGCGGGCGACGATCGCCAGCAGACCATTGTCCGGACCGACAAACCAGCGCCCGTCCGCCCTCAATATCAGGCCTCGGCGTGCGGTGCCGACACCGGGATCGACCACGCACAGAAACACCGTATCGGCGGGAAACGGAGCGGTCAGCGCCGCCAGCAGATAGGCCGATGCCTTGGCATTGAAATGCGGGGCATCGCTCATCAGATGCACGACCCGTACCGACGGGGCCAAACCCGTCAGCACCGCCTCCATCTGCCCCATGTACGGCCCCTGAAGGCCGAAATCCGTGAACATGGCAATCATGTTCCGATCTTGACACATTCCCAAACCGGCACAATGCTTCGCGCGCACTGCTCCGATGCCGAAGTGGCGGAATTGGTAGACGCGACGGACTCAAAATCCGTTGTCCGCAAGGACGTGCCGGTTCGACTCCGGCCTTCGGTACCATATCTTCAATTGTACCCGAACCGTCAGCCGCCGATGCTTGTTGATTCGACGCCCTGACGCTATTTGCAGCCTATTCGCCTCGCCCGCGAGAAGGCACAGATGGATTCAGCTGGTATGCTTTTCGTATAGGTGGAAATATCCCCGGCAACCGCCAGCCTCTCGCGCCAGCCTCTTGCCGTCTTCATCGTCGTGCCTGGCGATGGCATAGGTGGCGATCGCCGGATAGCTATGATGGCAGAATGCCAGCACGGCTAACCCACCCAGATCGGCCGTGTCGATATCGGCAATGACGGTATCGAAACGCTCATCCTGAATGCGTTCATATGCTTGCCCATCGCTGCCCACGAGGCTCGTCTGCCATCGGCAATTTTCCAGTAAGGTGGCGATCTGCTGCCCAAGGCCGGCATCCCCGGCCAGGATCAGGCATTTCTGCCGAGGCATTCCGCGCATCAGTGTATCATTCCCCGGTGGCGCAGATAGCTGTGGCAGGCATCGGAAAACGGGCAGGATTTGATCCGGCAGGGCGCACTCCAGGTCTCGGAGAAACAAGGCATCTTCCCTTCCTGATACTGGATGGAGCGGATCAGCTCATGCACGCTCTTGTCCTGGCTGTCCGCAATGCCCAGCGCCTTTGCCAGCCTGCGGAGATCATCCGATACCATCCCGTTTCCCCTTCTATGAATCCGCTGGCAGAAAGGAACTATTCCTGGCGTGCAAGCCATGAAGCCATTGTTCCTTTTCTCGGTTTCTTGCCCGTACCGGCCACCTCTTCCTCCTGACACCATGGAAACCATGCCGTTACTGGTATCATGAATTTAGAAGGAAGGACCACTAGCAGAAATAGGAATAATTCTGATATTTTTCCCAAAGCCGATGCCGGAGCGTTAAAACAGATGGGCATAAATGCCGTTATCCGGCCGTTACAAATGAATCCCCAGATTGCTTGCGATCCGGGCCAACTCGACGTCGGTATTCACACCCAGCTTGTTCATCAGGTGTTGGCGATGGGTATAGACCGTCTTCTCGCTCAGATGCAGGGCCTGGGCGATTTCGGCCACAGTGTGGCCCTTGACAAGATGCGTGCAGATCTCGATTTCGCGCTTGGTCAGGGGAGGCATGGTCGGGGGACGCCTTGTCCTGCCCCATACCCCCGGCTGGCTCTCGTCCACATCCGCATCGACAAAGATCTGCCCAGCCACGATGGCACGAACGGCCGAGATCAGTTCCGAAGAACCGCTTCGCTTGCAGACAAAGCCCTTGGCACCCATTTGCATGGCCCGCTCCACCACCATGCCGGCATGCATGCTCAATATCAGGACCCGCGCCTGGGGATGGTCTTGCAGGATACGCCGCATGGCCTCCAGCCCGCTGATATCTGGCAGGGAAATATCCATGATCATGATATCGGGATGGTGGGTGTCGTAATCTCGGCAGGCCTGCTTGCCGCTGGCTGATTCCGCCACCACCTGCATATCCCCTTCTCTTTCCAGCAGATGCCGGAATCCGACACGCACGATCTCGTGATCATCGGCAAGCTGGATGCGGATGCTCTCCGTAGACATGCCTAGTTATTTCCTTCATCGGACAGGGGCAGGACCACCTCAATGTGCATCCCATCATGGAGAATGGGCTCCAGCATGAAGGTGCCGCTCAGGGCGTGAACCCGCTCGCGCATGCCGATGATGCCCATGCCCTCGGATATGTCCCTGCCGGTATGAATTCTGCCGTTGTCATGGATTTCGACCCGTACCCGGCCACTCCGCCTCCGACGCGAAGGGAAATATTTCACGCTGATCTCGGCGTGATCCGCATGGCCATGGCGATGGGCGTTGGACAACGCCTCCTGCACCAGGCGATAGATCGTGATGGCATGCAGATCGTCCAATCGATCAATGTTCCCCTCGATATGCAGCGCACAATCCATTCCCATCTTTTTTCCGGCACTGCTGGTGAGCTCCGTCAAGGCCGCCGTCAGGCCCAAGGTATCGAGGGTCGCCGGTCTAAGCCTGTTCAGTGTAGAGTGGCTCGCAGCGAACGAGGCTTTGGTGTCGCGAATGATTTCCCTGGCCGCGGCGCGAAGCTCGTCATTATCCGCATGCTTGACGATATATTCCGCCCGGGCATCGATGCCGGTCAGCAACTGCCCCAGTTCATCATGCAGATCCCGGGCCAGGGAACGCCGCTCCTCTTCCTGGACACGGATCAATTGCAGCAACAGCCTACGGTTCTCCGCAAGCAACCGCTGTTGTTCCTGTTCGGCCCGTCTGCGCTGGGTGTTATCACGCTCGACCGAATACACCAGATCGGTGCCGCCGCGCACCATCTTGGCGACAGCCTCGACAACAAAGGTCGAACCGTCCTTGCGCAGGTGCTCGACCTCGAACCGAACCATCACCTCTTTGCTGAGCATCCTGATCCTTTCGGCAATGTGCCCGGCCGATGCCGCCGTTTCTACGATGCTGATCGGCTGGCCGATCAACTCCTTCCGGGTATAGCCGTGCTTTCTGAAGAAGGCGCGGTTGCCGTCCACGATGATCGGCGGCCCCGACGGCTGAAGTTCCAGCACCAGCGCATAATCGCCGGCGCTCTCGAACAGGGCGCGGAACTTCTGTTCGCTTTCGGTCAGTCTCATTTCCGCCTGGAGACGATCCGTGATGTCGAAATTCACGCCGATCATGCGCCGCGTCCGTCCATCCGGACCACGCTCGACGGCCCGGCCGCGGCTGTGCACCCAGATGAGCCTGCCATCCGGTCTCCTGACGCGGTGATTCAGCCGGTATTCGGAGCTGCCGTTTACCCTGATCGCCCTGATGATCGCCTCCCTGACCCTCTGCCGCTCTTCTTCCGGCACAAGCTCCGTCAGCGCCTGGATGGTGGTATAAGTCGGCCTCTTCTTGCCTCCGAGAAAGGATGACCACATCTCGGACAGATAGACCTCGCCCGTTGTCAGGTCGTAATCCCACATGGCTGCATTGGATGCCTCGACCGCCTGCCTTGCCCTCTCCTCGCTGATGGCAAGCCTGCGGTTGACCATCTCCAACTTGACCTGGTATGCCTGCAGTTGATGCAGCAGCGTTGTTACATCGGTTTCGGCAACCTTATGATCTTTCGGATGATTCTCGATCTTCTTCTCGCCATGCCGGCGCATTGGGATCGAAGGCGATCCTTTGCGCGCGGGTTTTTTCAACAGATTTTCCTGAGCAATGGGATCGAAGATTCCTGCTTTTCCGCTTTGCTGCCGGTGATGGATACCGTCGACCTCTTTGCCATACAGCCGATCCCCTCCGAGGCGTCCCGGATCCAAGTGATCCTAGCCTGATAAGTCTAATATGGTCTCTTTGCCCATGCCGGGCAACTGGCGCCCGCGATGTTCCGGCTTCGGGCGTATTGCGGTGCGGCGCCTGCTGGCCTTAACTCACTGGCATGCCGATTCACAACGAGGATATTGCTCGCGCCTTCGACGAGATCGCCGATCTGCTGGAGATCGACGAGGCCAATCCGTTTCGTGTCCGTGCCTACCGCAACGCCGCCCGCAGCGTGCGCGAACTGGGCCGCGAACTGGCCGACATGGTGGCCGCAGGAGAGGACCTGACCGAGCTGCCTGCCATCGGCGATGATCTCGCCGCCAAGATCGAGCAGATGGTCAAAACCGGCCACATGCAGGCGCTAGACAAGCTGCATCGACGCCTGCCGGCCGGCCTGGAGCCGTTGATGCAGCTGCCGGGCCTGGGCGCCAAACGCGTAGCCGCCCTCTACCGCAAGCTGGGCATCGACGGCCTGGCGGCCCTGCGCCGGGCGGCCGATGCGGGGAAGATCCGCTTGCTGGCCGGCTTCGGAGAGAAGACCGAGGCACGTATCCTGGAGGCCTTGGCCGCACACCGGGAGAGCGAGCACCGTATCCTGCGTCGTACCGCCACCGCCTACGCCGAGCCGCTCGTCGCCTGGCTTCGCCGGGCCGACGGGGTGCGCGAGGTGGTGGTGGCGGGCAGCTACCGGCGCGGGCGGGAAACGGTCGGCGATCTCGATATCCTGGTCGCTGCCGCGGATGGCGAACGCGTGATGCAGCACCTGCTCGCCTACGACGAGATCGGCGAGGTGCTGTCGCACGGCCACACACGAACCACCGTGTTGCTGCGTAGCGGCCTGCAGGTGGACGTGCGCGTCGTACCGCGCAAAAGCTTCGGCGCCGCGCTGCATTACTTCACCGGCAGCAAGGGACACAACATCGCCATCCGCCGCCTGGGCCAGCAACGCGGGTTGAAGATCAACGAATACGGCATCTTCAAGAGCGATCGACGCCTCGACGGAAACGACGAGACGGATGTATTTAAGGCCGTGGGGCTACCCTTCATCGAACCCGAATTGCGCGAGGCGAGCGGCGAGATCGAGGCGGCCCGTCGGCACCGGCTGCCGCACCTGATCGAGGCCGACGACCTGCGCGGTGACCTGCACATGCACACCACCGCCACCGACGGCCACGCCGACCTGCGGCGCATGGTGCTGGCGGCAAGGGATTATGGCCTGGAATACGTCGCCGTCACCGAGCACTCGCAGCACCTGCATATGGTGCACGGCCTCGATGCAAAACGTCTGCTTGCACAGATCGACGAGATCGAGGAGCTCGGTGAAGAGATCGACGGCATCACCATCCTCAAGGGCATCGAGGTCGACATCCTGGAGAATGGCGATCTCGATCTGCCGCGAGAGGTGCTCTCCCACCTCGACCTCGTCATCGGCGCCGTGCACAGCCATTTCGACCTGCCGCAGAAGCACCAGACCGCGCGCATCCTGCGCGCCATGGATGCCCCCTGCTTCTCCATCCTCGCCCATCCCACCGGCCGCCTGCTCGGAGAACGTGAGGCCTATGCCGTGGACATGGAACGCATCGTCGAGCATGCGCGGGACCGCGAGTGCTTCCTGGAGCTCGATGCCCAGCCCCAGCGCCTCGATCTCGACGACCGTCACTGCCGCCTGGCCCGCGAGTACGGCGTGCTGGTGGCCATCGATAGCGATGCCCATCGCCCCGAGGATTTCGCCAACCTGGCGGACGGCGTCATCCAGGCCCGGCGCGGCTGGCTGCAGGCGGAGGACGTGCTCAACACCCGCAGGCTCAGCGAGCTCAGACGCCTGCTGCGCCGCACCATGGCATGAGGATTCGTTGCTCTCGCATCGCTTGAAAAAACGGGGCGATCGGCTAGAACGACCACAGGGGAGTGCGTGATGCCACAAACCGTGAAATTGATACTCGCCTGCCTCGTCTGCCTCGGCACCGTCGTCGGCATCGTGCTCCTGATCCGTTGGCTCGGGTAGCGGTTGTGCCGGCTGGGCACGACGACATAACGCAGGGACGTCATCGTCATGCCACAGAAGCTGCAGAGTATGGATGTCTGGCCTGAGCTCATCGGCGCAAGCAACAGGGGTGAATCGACAAGGATGGATGCCATGAAACCAAGACTTCTCACTGCACTCGCCGTCTGCATGGCATTGACCGCCTGTTCGGGCGGGCCGAGCAATTCCCGCATGGCCTCGCAGATCGCCGAACAATTCAATCAGGAATTCGGCATCAATTTCGTGCAGGTCAATGACCTGGGTGTCAGCAAGGGCCACAAGGATGGCGACAAGCGCTACGTCGCGGACGTTCATTACATACTGACATTCACCCGGAGCCTGGCCGAGGTGCGTGATAAGGCCGGGCCGGTGCAAGCCATGGAGTTGATGGTCTTGTATGGCGATTTCCATGCCGGCGATACCAAGCACATCAGCAACAGGGTGGTGTTCGACAAGACCGGCAAGGGCTGGGTACTGACCGACAGCCGGCGCGAGGAATAAACACCAACCGATTCAAGCGGTTCGAATCCTGTATGAGACACCATCAGCCTGATGCCATAAATGACGAGGTCTTTCGGCCAGAGATGGACATGCAAATGCATCTACAAAAACTGGGACGATTTAAACAGGGACTGACGACATTCGTAACAAATTGAAAATGGGCTACGCATGCAGCCCATTTTCATTCCTGTCCGGAGTGTGCTTCTAGTCCTCATTTCACGTTGATACTACATTTTGAATTTGTGCCGAAGATTTTCAATTAATGGACTTATCTCCCTTACAAATCCATCGAAGTCCGGATCATTGCCCATTTGACTAAATTCATCTGCATAGTCTTCAATCATATTAAAGACAACCACAACCTTTTCCATGTCTTCATCATCATTAGAATGATTTTTATCTGCAGAATAAATCGTATCTAATAGGCTATTGCGGATATGGTGCACTCTCTTCACAAGATTTTCATCGCTTTTCTCAGTGAGCTTTTGCAATTTATCAAGGCACATTCTTTTATAATTACTATTCAATTTATCCTCCATAAAAAATTGACATTCCGAGCATCAATACATCTATAGGCTGTTTATATCTAATCATCTTACCAACGTTGGCCTGTTGTTTGATCGTAAAGGGTTCCTGCTCCATGCTTTCTGATGACCCAATCGAAAAACACCCTTGATACGATAACATATGCTGGATATTGGAAATGGCAAACGCGCTCAGTGGAAGCCATATCGAATGATTGCTTATTATCCAAAAGCATGCGTAGGCTACTGCAATGACTCCAGCCAGTTGAGATCACCCCCTGTTTTGGGAGCCAAACAGGATCCGAACAAATGACCACTGAATGCCCCGCATTGGAGTGAAGCTGCCGGACTGATACCATCGCCGATCCGAATTCGGGCCTTGGCCCCTTCACAGGATGAACGATGACTGACCATTCGGCACGCACCAAAGCCCTGCATGATGCACTCTCGCAACGCATCCTGATCCTCGATGGTGCCATGGGCACGATGATCCAGCGCCACAAACTCGAGGAGGCGGATTTCCGCGGCAGCCGCTTCGCCGACTGGCCTCGCGAACTCAAGGGCAACAACGATTTGCTGACGCTGACCAGGCCCGACATCATCCGAGGCATCCACGAGGCCTATCTGGCGGTCGGGGCCGATATCATCGAGACCAACACCTTCAACGCCAACGCTGTGTCCATGGCCGATTACGGCATGGAATCACTGGTCTACGAGCTGAACCTCGAGGGTGCGAAGCTGGCGCGCGAAGCTTGCGATGCCCATGCCGCGGGCGCCAAGATCCGCTTCGTGGCCGGTGTGCTTGGCCCCACCAGCCGCACCTGCTCGATCTCGCCGGACGTCAACGATCCGGGCTACCGCAACATCACCTTCGACGAACTGGTGGCGACCTACAGCGAGGCCACGAAGGGCCTGGTGGACGGTGGCGCCGATTTCATCCTGATCGAGACGATATTCGACACCCTGAACGCCAAGGCTGCCGTGTTCGCCGTGAAGCAGTATTTCACGGACCATGGCGTTGCACTGCCGATCATCATCTCCGGCACCATCACCGATGCCTCCGGCCGCACCCTGTCGGGACAGACAGCCACCGCCTTCTACGATTCCCTGGCCCATGCCGAGCCGATCTCCTTCGGCCTGAACTGTGCGCTCGGTCCCAGGGAGCTTCGCCAGTACGTCGAGGAGCTTTCCGGCTGCGTACCCTGCCACATCAATACCCATCCGAACGCGGGCCTGCCCAATGCCTTCGGCGGCTACGACCTGACGCCGGAGGACATGGCCACCGAGATCCGTGAATGGGCCGAATCCGGTTTTCTGAACATCATCGGCGGCTGCTGCGGCACCACTCCCGATCACATCCGCGCCATCGCCGAGGCAGTGGCCGACCTGCCGCCGCGCCAGGCACCTTCGCTCCCCGTCGAATGCCGGCTGTCGGGTCTGGAGCCGCTGCACATCGGCGAGAAATCGCTGTTCGTCAACGTCGGCGAGCGCGCCAACGTCACCGGCTCGGCCGTGTTCAAGCGTCTGATCATGGCCGACGATTACGCCACGGCCCTCGACATCTGCCGCCAGCAGGTCGAGAACGGCGCCCAGGCCATCGATATCAACATGGACGAGGCCATGCTCGACGGCAAGAAGGCCATGGTCACCTTCCTGAACCTGATTGCCAGCGAGCCGGACATCTCCAAGGTGCCGGTGATGCTCGACTCCTCCAAATGGGAGATCATCGAGGCCGGCCTGAAATGCGTGCAGGGCAAGAGCATCGTCAACTCGATCTCACTGAAGGAAGGCAAGGATGCCTTCGTGAAGCACGCCAGACTGTTGAAGATGTATGGCGCGGCGGTCGTCGTCATGGCCTTCGATGAGCAGGGACAGGCGGACTCGTTGGCGCGCAAGACCGAGATCTGCGAACGCTGCTACCGCATCCTGGTCGATGAGATCGGTTTCAACGCCCAAGACATCATCTTCGACCCGAACATCTTTGCGGTGGCCACCGGCATCGAGGAGCACAACAACTACGCCGTCGATTTCATCGAGGCCACCGGCTGGATCAAGCAGCACCTGCCGCATGCGCTGGTATCCGGCGGCGTGTCCAACGTCTCCTTCTCCTTCCGCGGCAACAATCCGGTGCGCGAGGCCATCCATTCGGTGTTCCTGTACCACGCCATCGCCCAGGGCATGGACATGGGCATCGTCAACGCCGGACAGCTGGCCGTCTACGACGAGCTGCCGACCGAGCTTAAGGAGCGGGTCGAGGATGTGGTGCTGAACCGCAGGGACGATGCCACCGAACGCCTGCTGGAGATCGCCGACGACTATCGTGGCGAAGGGGTTCAGGCCAAACGAGAAGACACCGAATGGCGTTCCTGGCCGGTAGCGAAAAGGCTGGAGCATGCACTGGTCAAGGGTATCGACGCCCATGTCGAGGCGGATGTCGAGGAGGCGCGCCAGCAGTTCGCCCATCCGATCGAGGTCATCGAAGGGCCGCTGATGGATGGCATGAATGTGGTCGGCGACCTGTTCGGCGCCGGCAAGATGTTCCTGCCCCAAGTGGTCAAATCGGCACGCGTGATGAAAAAGGCCGTGGCCGTGCTGCTGCCGTTCATCGAGGCGGAGAAAGCCGGCGGCGGCAGTTCCAACGGCAAGGTACTGATGGCCACCGTCAAGGGCGATGTGCACGACATCGGCAAGAACATCGTCGGTGTGGTGCTCGCCTGCAACAACTTCGAGGTCATCGACCTCGGCGTGATGGTACCGGCCGCCACCATCCTGGAAGAGGCAAAGAAGCACGATGTCGACATCATTGGCCTGTCGGGCCTGATCACACCGTCGCTCGACGAGATGGTGCATATCGCCAGGGAGATGAAGCGCCTGGGCTTCACGCTGCCGATCATGCTCGGCGGTGCCACCACCTCCAAGGCACACACAGCCGTCAAGATCGAACCGGAGTACGACGAACCAGTGGTCTGGGTCAAGGATGCATCGCGCGCCGTCGGCGTGGCGCAGAATCTCGTTTCCAAGGCCAACCGCGCCACCTTCGTCACCGACCTGAAGAATGAATATGCGAAAGTGCGCGCACTGCACGAGGGGCGCAGCAGAGCAAAGGAGTTCCTGACCCTCGAGGCGGCACGGGCCAACCGCACCGAGCTCGATATCGCCGCCGTACCCCCAGCCCCGAAGCGGCTCGGGGTGCAGGTATTCGAGGATATCCCGCTGGCAGAAATCCGGCCGTTCATCGACTGGTCGCCGTTGTTCGCCGCCTGGGAGCTCAACGGCGCCTACCCGCGCATCCTCGACGACCCTAAAAAGGGCGAGGAGGCGCGCAAACTGTATGCCGATGCTCAGAAGTGGCTGGATACCATCATCGCCGATAAGTGGCTACAGGCACGGGCCGTGATCGGCCTGTTCCCGGCCCATGCGTCCGCGGACGACAGCGTTACCGTCAGCGATCCGGACAGCGGCAAGGAGATCGCACGCTTCCATTTCCTGCGCCAGCAGCAGGACAAGAAGGACAATCGCGCCAATCTGTGCGTGGCCGATTTCGTGGCCAGGGAACACGACCACATCGGCGGATTCGCCGTTGCCGTGTTCGGGGCCGAGCAAAAGGCAGCGGCGTTCGAACAGCAGCACGACGACTACACCGCCATCATGATCAAGGTACTGGCCGACCGCCTGGCAGAGGCCCTGGCCGAATATATGCACCTGAAGGTGCGCAAGGAATACTGGGGTTATGCCCCGGATGAAAAGCTGAGCAACGAGGAACTGATCCACGAGAAATACCAGGGCATCCGCCCGGCCTCCGGCTACCCGGCCACCCCCGACCACACGGAGAAACAGACGCTGTGGCGGCTGCTCGATGTTGAGAAGCGTATCGGCATGGGCCTGACCGAATCCTATGCCATGACGCCGCCATCGTCCGTCTCCGGCCTGTACCTGGCGCATCCGGCCGCCCACTACTTCACGGTCGGGCATATCGACCATGACCAGGTGGAGGATTACGCCCGGCGCAAGGGCATGACGATAAGCGAGGCCGAAAAATGGCTGGCGCCATTGCTGGCATAGGCAGACATCGCTTCCCTTATAACGTATCATTCATCGGAATGCTTAACCCGATAGGGCTATATTTTTGGATCGCCGGATCCATGAAGTGCAAAAGAGAGGATATGACAAAGCATCGTCACCATGGATGGCTGTTTCTCAGGAAATGGCTGAAAGAACCCTTGAAGATCGCAGCTCCGTGGCCCAGTTCCAAATATCTGGCCGATGCCATGTGTAGGCTGATCAATGGCAGTAACGATGGCGTGGTGGTGGAGCTGGGTGGGGGCACCGGTGCGGTGACGCACTCCCTGCTCAACCACTGTTTCAACAAACAACGGTTGTACATCATCGAAAAAGACAAGACGCTGGCCCGAATACTCGCCGATAAATATCCCGAGGCCACGGTCATCGAAGGCGATGCCGGCGAACTGGATACCTTGCTGCGTGCACAGGGCGTGACCCGGATCGCAGCGGTTGTCTCCAGCCTGCCGATGTTGCTGATTCCCGAACGGACACAGCTTGATATTCTGAAGAAAAGCTTCGCGATGCTCGATGACGATGGGATGTTTGTGCAATACACCTACGGTAGTCGTTCCCCCATCGCGCTTAGGGTGTTGCGACGACTTGGGATCACGGGAATTGAAGGGAAATCCGTCTGGCGTAACCTGCCGCCTGCCAAGGTATGGTCATTCCGCCAATCGAAACCAACGTGAATCCGTGGGATGTCCCACTTTTTTGCTGAATCATCCACAGGCATGGCCGACACCGCATCGCTGACACATTCCATACGCGAAGTTCATATTCCTGCAAGCACGAACCGCAGGGCGGCGCTGATCTCGGTTTGATGCTCCGCCAGGCTGCCGACAGGCTCGGCGAGCATCGCCCTGGGGACGCCCGCCAATTCGGCGGTGGAAAGAACAAGCCGCTCGCCACGAACCATGAAAACCGGATGTACATGTTGGATAGGCCTGGGTATCACATCCTGTCGATAGAGCGGAATGACCATACTGGTCGCCAATGTGCCTAACAAATCAGCCTGCACATCCAGCAGATACGGGATGATGACCGAGGTTTCAGGATTGGTGTTTCGATAGACGTCATACTGGGTCATCAGAAGCGCCGTAGTCCGCGGCCGTACATACCCCGCGTTTCGACACGTTGATTGTACGCATCAATGGCTTCTCGGTTATCGCTCATCCACATGTCCTGCCGCTTACGGCGCAAAATCTCAGCCAGCGACGTCTCCAGCACCTGTGACAGATTGATGCGCATCCCCTTCGCTTGTTCGATCAAAGCCTTATCGATGCGCAAATTCACAGCCTTTTTGCTCGTTTCACCCATCACAACCCCCCTATTTATGCGCATATTATATGCGCATATAAATGCAAGCACATCCGCAAGGAAAATTCAATGGGATATCTTGGCCATGGCCAAAATCTTTTGGGAATTCAGGCAAGACAGGCAGTCAATTGGGAGACGATAACATCACCGTATGTCGGAGAGCCTAGGTTTCAGGATCACCCTTGGGCGAAAAAAGCCTTTCCGCGATTTTCTTGCCATAGATAAGCAGCATAATACCCCCCGTTTCGACCACCAGCGCCGCTGCGACCAGTTCAAGGCCCGACATAACAAAATGATCGATGGTTTTCAGGGACGGATCGCTGGCCATTCGCCAATGGTCGATCAGGTGAATGAAGACGCCGCCGGCTGCGACGCCACCAAGAGCGCATACCAGCGCCCCGAGGACTTGCAGCGACAGGGTGACGGTATGTGTTGCTCTCCTCTCCACCGGCAAAGATTATCATGCCGGCAGGGGATCGTCCCCATGCATTTCCGCGTAGTGGCATGATCCCACAAAACCTGTCCATGTTCCTTAACGCAAAGGCATGCCATGATATGGGTATGTTCATGCTGACCAGAATGCGCAGGATTACCTCCCTGCTGATACCAATGCTGCTGGCTGTGACGCTCGCAGGTTGCGGGGATTCAGCCAAGCCGGTGCCGGTCAAGGACAACCACGCTCCACCACCGTATGCAGGGCACGGGATGGATGCTGTGGGCGTGGGGCGTGACCCCTCGCACCATTCTCCGTTCGGTGCTCCCACGGATGCCGACCAATCAGGAAACCTGCAAACCTCCCGCCCTGCTGCATCCAAATAACAGCCATCTCTAACACGTTGTAATAATAACGTTTTCCCACAATTTTTCGTCGGCATGATTTCTATTTCCGTACATTCATTCCGGAAATATATTGCCGCCCATTCGGTCAGAGACCGAGATGAACAAGGAGCATATATGCGTTCATTGATGGTGGCGTTGATTGCACTGACGACCCTGGCTTTTGCCTCGGCCCCGGCGGCCATGGCAAATGAAGCCAAACCTGCTGCGCATGCCGCGGCTGAAAGGCACGAGGCCCATAAAAGGGCTGAGCACAAAGAAATGCGAAGGCATCACGTGAAGAAACACAGAAAACATATTGAAAATAAAAGGAAATAAAGATAAAAGAAGCTATATAAGGTCCAGTGCGTTTTCGCAAAAAAAGCCCCCGCAATCCTGCGGGGGCTTTTTTTGTGTCAGTGCATATCACTCAATGCTGATGTCCGCCCGGGCCGTGCACATGGCCGTGCTCCAGCTCCTCTGACGTGGCATCCCGGATTTCAACGACCGTGACATCGAAATTCAACGTTTCGCCGGCCAGCGGATGATTGCCATCCACCGTGACCTCGTCGCCATCAATCGACGTGATCGTAACGATGTGCTGACCATTATCGCTTTCGGCCCGAAACTGCATACCCACTTCCAGATCGTCGATACCCTGAAAGGCCTCACGCGGCACCACCTGCTGCAACGCATCGTTGCGCTCTCCGTAGCCCTCGGACGGCGTAATCGACACCTGCACCCGATCACCGCTCGCCTTGCCTTCCAGGGCCTGCTCCAGTCCCGGCACGATATTCTGGTTACCATGCAGGTAATGCAGCGGCTCTTGCCCCTCGGAACTATCGATCACCTCTCCGGCATCGTTTTTCAGCGTGTAGTCGATGGCAACGACCTTGTTCTTGGCAACCTGCATGTGCTCCCCCTGGATTCGGAATGCCTCCACCCTAGCCGCTATGTTGGCACAGGCAACGGATTGTTTCCCCTAGCGCCAACCTCAGTTGTTGCCCAGCATGCCGCTCAGGCGCTGAAGGTCGTTGATCACCCGCCATTTGCCGCCTCCGGCCTCCACCTTTTTCTGCCAGGCAGCGAGGCGGTCCATATATAAGCGCGGATCGACGTTGTCACTGCTGAGCTTGGTGACGTTCAGGGCCACCACATGGAAGCCGTCCATTTGAAACGGAATGTTACGCACATAGCCCTTTTTCAGATCCTGCTTCATATCGGAGAAGATCAGGATGGTCTTCGTGCCCGGATTGATCTCGTTCAACCATTCGATCGCCTGCAGTACGCCGCCGGTAATATCGGTATAGCCACTCGGTCGGACATGCTTGACGAACTTATCGATGGCGTCGCGGAATTGCCGCTTCTGTTCATTGGACACACTAGGGCGGTCATCGAAGGTCACCTTATCAATGATGTTATTCTGGGAGAAACTGGCCGTATTTATGTCGGCCACCGCGAACGAATCACCGGGATTCAGCTTGGCCAGCGTATAGTTGATGATGCGCTGGGCATGGTCGAGTTGGTGCGTATAGGTTCCGGAGGTGTCCACCAGCATGTAGACGCCCTGGGTATGCGACTTGGTATCCGCGCAGCCGCCGAGCCCGATGCCCAGCAGCAGTATGGCAACGACCGGTAAGCCGAAGATACGTTTCATGGTGTTACCTCCCAGCCGATCCCAGCTCCAGGGAGCTGTCGCTGTCGAAATGCTGATCACCTTGCTTTGCCGTTCCGGCCGTACGCCCCTTGAGCATGCGTTCCACCCACAGTGGAGCGAAGATGACCAGATCGTAGATTTGCACCAGCGTCTTGCCGCCGATGTTGAACACATTGCCGATGACGCGAAAGATCACGGCCAGGGCATTGAGCAGGTAGCTGCCGGCAATGCCGAGCACCGTGCGCAACGAATGAATGAAGCTCTCCAGTGGAATGGCCACGAAGGTCAGGGCGAAGGGCAGCACGAAGCCCATGCCCATCTGCGCGGCCGTGGTGATCCAGCGGCTACCGGCGGCGGCGCTGCCGGCGGCAGCAGTCGCATGCTGGCTCGCCAGGCTGGCCAGCAGGGCTGCATCGTCCTGGGACAGGATATCGCGCATATAGGCCAGACTGGCCTCGATGGTGGCCAGGATGAACAACATGACGAAGGTGGCCCAGATCATTCTTACCCGCTTCTTATCGTCGAGGGCGTTGATGACCGGGAACAGACGGGTGATGCGCATCGATTCCATCAGGAACAGACCCATGGCCATCTCGACGAAGATGATCACCAGCGCCGCCACGTTCGCCGTCTTGAAGCCCATGATGTAGCTGTTGCCGCCCACCATCTCCTGCATCGGCCGCATGATCAGGTGGAAATTGATGACGGCGCCGCCCACGGCGATGCACAGCACCAGTGCCGCGATAAAGAACTGGGTGATCGACGATGAGGACAGCATCTGTTGCGCCCGGTCCGAGCCCTTGAGGATATCCTCATGATCCTGCATGTGGCGGTCGATACTCTTGGAACGGTTCAGCAGGGTGGCCACGCTCTTGTCCATGCGTTCCATGATATGCTCCAGTCTGCGGCAATGCGGCAGCATCTTGCCCAGCACCTGGTGGCGCTTGTGGCTGCTCTTGCGGTACTCATCGACCGTCTTGTCCTGGGCCTTGACCATGGACTTGTGGATCTCCTCCAACACGCCCGCCACCATCGAATCCCCCGAAGACGGGATCTTGGCCACCGCTTCCACCGCCTTGTGCCAGGCCGGTGGCGTCGGGGGCACCTCGCTGCTCTGCTTGTGTTCCTCCTCGATACTGGTGATCTCCTCGCTGGCTTCGCGCTTCAGGGCCGGAAATTCAGCCAGGCTGTGATTGACGGCGGCCCCGATACGGTCGAATTCGCGTTCGACCATCCGCTCGGTCGCCTCGCGCCCGGCAGCCAGAAGCACCTCTCGGTTGCGCATGGATAGGCGGGCCTCCGCCTTGCGCAGCGATATCGCGCTCAGGCGCATGCCGTGATGCAGGATACTACAGAAGGACAGGATGGCCCGATGGGCAGGCTGTCGCGCCATATAGAGTAGGATTGAACCTAGGATCAACCACACTGCCACGGACAGTACGGCATGGCCCGGCACGATAAACAACAGGTCCGAATAGTGCATATTGCCTCCTCACAGTACCCGGTTAAACAACAGGACCGTGAAGGAGCTGGCGTCGAGAATCTGTCAGCGGCGTCACAATTTAGCACCGGCCAAACCGGCGCCCGATCCTTGCGCTAGGACCGGAACTTGGCGTCTTGGCTGAGGATGACCTCCCCCATATTGCACACAATCAGGGAAAATATTTTCATTACGAGTGCCGGCTGGTCCCGCATCAGTTGTTCAAAGGCATCGCGGCCGATTTTGTACAGGATACAGGGATGATCGGCAATCACACTGGCACTTGTCGGCAGGCCACTGAAAAAACTGATTTCACCCAGCACCTTCAACCGGTTGTTGCGGGAAAACATGATGTCCTGGCCATTGACGCTACGGCCGTGGACCTCGACATTGCCCGATTGCAGCAGAAACAGCGCTTCCGGGGTGGAATGCTGGTGGATGATGGACATCCCCTCGGAGATGAACAATACCTCGATCGCTTGCTGCAGGGCATGCCGTTCATGCTCCCGCAGCGAACTGTCCAGCTGCATCTCCAGCCAGTCGAAATCGATCTGCATATTCTCCCTGCCCCCTTGCCGGGTTGTCGGAATCAAAGAACAGCGGCAACGCTGCGCACAATGGCAGCCTCCGAAATTCCATGCACGGAATCAACCCCCGGCCCGGAGAAGGTGCTCGCCACACCCACGATGTCCCATGACGGCCGTCAGCCAGCGCTGATGTCGTCCTCGCTACCGCTCTTTTCCTTTTTGGCGCGGATACGCGCCTTCTTGTCCTCAACGGCATACGGATCGCGGGCCTTGCCAGGCAGGGCGCGATAGATTTCCACCCGATCACCCTCATGCAGAACATGATCGAGCTTGACCAGTTTGGCGAACACCCCGACCTTGTTGACCGACAGGTTGATGTCCGGGTATTTCTCCAGTATATGGCTCATGTGCACGGCCTGTTCCACGGTTGTGCCTTCCGGCACGTCCAGATCCTCCAGTGACTGCGCGTGTGGCAGGGCATACGCGATGACGATATTCACCGGCTCCTCCCGATCTCCACCGCCCGTCGCTCGAACGCGTGTACCATCGATTTGCATGCCGTGGAAAACACCGGCGTGGCGAGCATGCGCAGCATCATGTTATGGAATTCGAATGCGATGGAGAAATGCGCCCGGCAGGAGTGATCGTCCACCGGCTCGAAGCTCCACAGGCTTTCCAGGAAATTGAACGGGCCGTTAAGCAGGCGGATTTCCACCATTTTTGCAGGCACGAAGCGATCCACGGTCTGGAACGCATGGCGCATGCCGGCAAGGTCGGCCACCAGTTCCGCGGTCAACTCCCCTTCCCCACGCGTCAGGATTCGGGAATCGGCCACCCACGGCAGGAATAGCGGATACGCATCGATATCCATCACCACATCGAACATGGCCTGAGCGCTGCATGGCAGTATGCGGGTTTCCTCGAAACGGTGCACCGTTCAGGCCTTACGTTTTGCACGCCGCCCCGTGTCCCTGGCCGGGGCATAGGGATTGTCACTGGCCGTGAACACGAAGCGCACGGGAATACCCGGCAACTCGAAACGACTGCGAAAATTCTGCTCAAGGTAACGCAGATAGCTGGCCTTGATGCTGCCGGGCCGGTTACAGAAAACCTTGATGGTCGGCGGGTAACGGTCGATCTGGAATGCATATTTCAGGCGCACTGCGGCGCCGCGCTCGCTCGGTGCCGCCTGTTTGCGCTGCGCCTGTTCCAGCCAGCGGTTCAGGGTGCCCGTATTGATCTCGGTGCCGTTGTTGTGGGCGGCACGCACGGCCTCGGCGAGCAGTTTGCGCACACCCTGCCCCTTTTTGGCCGAGATGCGGAACACCGGCACGCCGGGCATGGCCCGCATGCGGTAGCTGAGTCTGTCGGAAAAGTAAGACCACTGCTCATCGGACATCAGATCAACCTTGTTGGCGGCCACCAGCAACGCACATCCCTCCTCCTGAGCCAGGGTCATCAGGCGCATATCCTGTTCGGATACGCCCTCGCCGCCGTCCAGCACGAGCACCGCCGCATGCGCTCGCCGGAATGCCTGTACCGCCTTGACGCGGGCGACGAACTCAATGATATCGCTGATGCGCCCGTGCTTGCGCTGGCCCGCGGTATCGACCAAACGTACGATACCCTCCTGATCGCCGAACCGATAGGGCATGTCAACATCGATGGCATCGCGGGTGGTGCCGGCAATCGGGCTGACCACCACACGCTCGCGGCCGAGCCAGGCATTGATCAGGGTCGATTTGCCGACGTTGGGGCGCCCGATCACCGTGATCTGGGCCAGGGGTTCGGGCCAATCCGTTTCAACAACGGCCGACTGCTGATCCGTTTCGGGCGGCAGTGCACCCTGTATGCGTTCGATGAAATCGGCGATGCCATGACCATGGGTGGCCGAAACGGCGACCGGCTCGCCCAGGCCCAGGGCATAGAAATCGGTTGCCGCTCCAGGCTGTTCGGCCTTGTTGACCACCAG